>JAEAME010000080.1_pt1 | contig 141932 bp, 131 predicted proteins | sample 8958731 | NCBI WGS metagenome assembly JAEAME01 (sample SAMN16933194, study PRJNA681113) | bioreactor sludge metagenome | isolation source: anerobic bioreactor sludge (Control) | place: India:Bengaluru | collected 2018-10-24
GGGTGCAAAATAAGAACCCATGCTTCGTATCAAAGCACGGGTTCTTATATGGTGGAGGCGAGGGGAGTCGAACCCCTGTCCGAAAATTCATCAATACGGTTTTCTCCGGGTGCATTATGTCATTTGAGCTTCCCTCACCCGCCGCCGGCATACAGGCTGCGGGCCCGGTGAGCCGTCTTGTGCGTGATCCGGTTGACGGCGAGTCACGGATGCACGTTCACCGCTTACTGACGTTCAGTCCCAGGCCGCGATACTCCCGGGAGGAACGGGCTGCCTTGAGGCAGCGTCACCGCTTACGCGGCAAGTGCTACTTTATTATTAGCGTTTAAATTTAAGTTGGGCAGTTTAAGAGATTACCCGGCTCTACCCGCTTACCGTAAATCAAAATCCCCGTCGAAACCTTTACGCCCCCATATGGCGGAACACTAATATTTTTAGCATTCCGGTATTGTTTCAATCGCGTTTTTCTTGCTTATCGAATTATTTGTCACCGCCGACAAAGGTTGTAACTTCGCCAATCGGTTTTCTCGCTCTTTTCGCGACATTTGCAGCAGCATGCCCGACCGGAACCAATGCCACAGGCCGCCTTGACTCGGGAATATTCAGATATTTCCTGCATTCCACTTCATCAAACGCTCCGCAAAAACAACTTCCGAGCCCCAGTTCAGCTGCCATCAACATTAGGTGATCGATAGCACAGGCGGCGTCCTGAACCGCGAAAAGATCGGTTCCCCGGCTGCCGAATCTCTCACCGAGCTTCGCTGCGTCGGTGCAGACCACGAATACAGCCGCAGCGCTGCGGAACCACTCACCTCGGTATACTGCCGGTACAAATCCGTTTATCAGTTCCCTGCCGCGTATGACATATATATGATATGACTGATAGTTGCAAGCGTTAGGAGCTGCTGCCGCCGCCTCAAGAAACTCAGTAATCTCACTGTCGGTCAGCGTTTCGTCGGTAAATCCACGCACTGAGCGTCTTGTGGTCATAAGATCGCAGAAATTCACTGACTTTTCACCTCCATATCAAATCCGAATGACTCAAGTGTCGGCTGGTTTTCTTCCAGCCAGTATGCAGTACAGTCGGGCTTGCGTCCTAAAAACCATTTATCATAAAGGTCGCGACGGAGCATTGCCCAATCACCGAATGTGTGCCAGTTCTTTAATATCTGATTGATCTCTTTTTCGGAATATATTCTGTCTTTTTCAAATTTCGAAGCAAGATAGAAGAGTGACAGCATTTTCAGCTTCTGCTTTGCAGGATAACGTATTAGTCTTCCATCGCTATCAAGAAAATTATTAAGTTGATCTGACAGATAACGGTTGTTCATCAGTAATCCTTGCTTTTCTCTCTCATCCTCCGGTCTATCTCCCGGTCCGCGTCTTTCTCAGCCTCGGCGTCGCGTTTATCGTAGAGCTTTTTGCCACGGCAGAGACCTACCTCAATTTTGACGTTTGAGCCTGAAAAATAAAGAGACAACGGCACGAGCGTGAAACCTTTCTGGTTGACCAGGCTGCCGAGTTTAATGATTTCCTTCCTGTGCATAAGGAGTTTTTTATCGCGCATCGGGTCGCGGTTGAAGATGTTTCCCTGCTCGTAGGGGCTTATGTGCATCCCGACGGCGTATAATTCACCATTCTTTACTGTGCAGTAGGAATCCTTGAGATTGACTGAGCCTTTGCGGATACTCTTAACCTCGGTGCCGAAAAGGGCGATGCCGGCTTCGTATTTTTCATCTACGAAATAATCGTGCCAGGCTTTTTTGTTTTGAGCGACAATTTTTACGCCTTTATTTTTCTCCGCCATTATTCACCCTCCTCCCGACCTGTTTTAACGCCGTAGAGTTAATTATACTATAAATTATATAAAAAATCAAGCGAAATCTGACGAAAATCAATAATATCGGCATTACGGCACAACAGCAACAACAATTCCTCACGTATTTTCATAATCCTGACTGCATTTCATGCAGGCGCGGCCTTTTCCGGCTGCCGCGGCTTCATTAATCGTTCCGCTCACGACCGCTGATGATTTTGCGATCGAGCCGCAGTTCCGGTCGGTATGCCAGACACTGCCGCCTGCTGTCCAGTAAACAATTATGTTTCCCGCTGTATCTGTATCCGCCGGTTTCCTTTCGGTTTGTGGTGCCGCGGCTTGACTTGAACCTGGCGCGGACTTTTCCGATTCTGCAAGCCCGGCTGATATCGCCGCGATCTGATCGGGAGTTATCGTTTCACCTGCGTAGAAACCGCGGCTGAAATCTGAATACTCAGAACATCCGGATAATATAAGAATAAGCACCGGAAGTAACAAAAGCAAGCAAAAATGCTTTGATTTCATCAGGACTCTGCCTCTGAAAGCATTCTTTCGAGCAGATTGACCTTGCCGGCTGCATATTCATACGCCCCGCGGTAGTCGTTTATCTCCTTTGAGGCGATCTCAAGATCGTAAAAAACGCTGAAAAGGAAGGGATCGGGCACAGTGCTCTCTGAGGTAAGAATCTCCTTGAGCAGTTTTGCCGCTTCGGCATAATCTCCGGATTTCATTGCTCTTCTCGCCTTAATATGCGTGTAAAGGGGGCTGATCTTCTCAGTTTCACTCTTCTGTGCAGACCGCAAATCACACACCGGCTTTCCGCTCTCGAGAGCCTCAAGTGCAGCTACATAAACACAGAACCAGTCGCCGTACGCGAGGCCTTCGTTCACTTCCCTGCCGGAAAGCTCGCCGCCCAGTGTCTGGGAGACACGTTTCATATACCTTGAATAAACGACTGCCTCAGCTCGTGCCGTATCGTCGTTATATGCACTTCTCTCTGCATAATCAACTGCTTCCTCAAATGCCCTCCCGGCTGAGCGAAGCCGGCCGGCGCAAAACTCCTCTTTGGCGATGCCGAGCGAGCAGCGCGATAAAATAAGGTTTATTTCATCGTCGTTGTCAAGTCCTGAAGAACAGCAGATGTCGCGGCAGATGCGCAGGTCACCGTTTTTATATGCACGTTTTATATTTTCTATCCTGTAGATTTTTCTGAACAGTTCTTCGTCCTCGCCTTCGGCCAGAAGGTAGCCGGGCGAGACGTTCAGACGGCCGGCGAGATAATAAACCGTCTCGAGCGACGGGGAGGCGGCGCCGTTCTCAATCCGGCTTAGCATGTTCCGCGTGATTTTGTCGCCGGCCAGCTGCTTCTGAGTCATCACCTTCGAGGTGCGGATATTCTTTATCTTCTCACCGATTTTCATCCCGGTTCACCGCCTTTCTAATAAAATGATGCTGTGTAGTCCTGCTTGATGAAATAATTGCCATTACAATGACATTATATCAAAAATAAATAATTTAATCAATGATTTCCGAATCAATTTTACGCAAGACCCTTTAATTTGCAGAAACTTTGTTGTATAATATCTCCATACAAAAATTCTAAAATCAATATGTGCCGCCACAAGCGGCATGGGGTATTATTATGGAAAGTCTTAAGAAGCGCATTCTAACGTCGGGAGAAATCTGCCCCGGCGGCATCATCAAGGTCGACAGCTTTCTCAACCATCAGATGGACATTAATCTTCTCGATGAGGCAGGCCGGGAATTTTTCGAACATTTCAAGGGACGCTCAATAACAAAGATTTTGACTGTCGAGGCATCGGGAATCGGCATTGCCTGCCTTGCCGCGCGTTACTTCGGCGTACCGGTACTCTTCGCTAAAAAATCGGAAGCCAAGAACCTCTCTTCCGGTACATACATTTCCGAAGTGTTTTCATATACCAAGGGAAAAACTTTCACAATCCGCGTTGACAGGCGCTATATAACGTCCGACGATAAAGTGTTGCTTATCGACGACTTTCTCGCCAACGGCAGAGCTCTCCTCGGCCTCATTGATATAGTAAATCAGGCTGGAGCTAAGGTCGCCGGAGCCGGAATCTGCATTGAGAAGGCCTTTCAGGAAGGCGGGGACATCATCCGGAAAATGGGGATAGATCTATATTCCCTCGCTGTTCTCGACGTGACAGATGACGGCAAAATCGTCTTTGTTGATAAGAATTAATTATGAGCACACTCTGGCTAAAGGTTCTTGCTTGCGTCGCGATGCTCTGCGACCACATTGGCTATTTTTCGGGGGTCGGTTATTCAGAATACGGCGACGCGCTGCGCGCCTTCGGGCGTATTGCTTTCCCTATTTTCTGCTACCTTATCGCCTTCGGTTACCGGAAAACCAGCAACAAGTACAAATATCTTATTCGGCTTATAGTTGTCGGGCTTATATCCGAGCTGCCGTTCAGATACTGTTTTTACGGGAGAATCGAATACTTTACTTTCACAAACGTTTATTATACACTTGCTCTCGGGCTGTGCGCTATAATACTTTACGATTATTTTGCCAGATCGGGCACAAGACTGATTTATTTTACACCAGTTCCGGTTATAGTCGCCGCAATACTCGCTGAATTTCTACACACAGATTACGGTCCTGACGGCGTGCTGCTGATATTCTTTTTATTCATTGCCGGATCAAACAAACTTGCGATTTCAGCCTTTTGCGCGTTGTTCGCAGCGCGTAAATTAATTTATGCCGTTGCGGTTTCACTTTACCATTCATTTATCGGTTTATCCGCCTTTACATTGCCGGTATTTTCAAAGTGGGATAAAATGCAACTTTTCGCGGTGCTGGCACTACTGCCGATACTGCTCTGCAGCGGTAGCCGGGGATATAAGCCAAAATCAAAAGTAGCTCAAAAGGTTATACAATATTCCTTTTATCTGTTCTACCCGGTACACCTGTTAATACTCGGGTTAATAATAAGACTGGTTATAATGTAATATTAATGATGACACCGGCAGTGCTTTCGCGCCGCCGGTATTTTTAGCTTATTATGGAATACGGGGTTCGGGGCGTGGCTTTCTTCCCTCGTATGGAAGTCTTTTGCCTTTGGCAAAAGCGTCACTAAAGAAGTACGCGGAAAGGAACCGATGGTTCCTCTCCGGACTCCTCCTTTTACAGCCGCGGCGCCAGCGGAGCCAGCGCCGCGGCGGATAGGCGGTGTCCGGTTAGTTCACTGGCAAAACGGCTCGGTCAGAAGCACTCTACCGTTTTGCCTCTGCGCTCGCTGACACCCGGTTTCAGCTCACGCCGGATTGCCTCGCTTTAATCGCTTGACGTCCAAATCCAACCACGGTGCTGTTTTTCTTTAACGTAAATAAGTCATTTTTCATCCATCAAGCCATTTGTTTGAAGAGTTCCTGAAGGGGGTCTGGGGGGAACTCCTCCGAAAGGAGTTCCCCTCAGCGTTCCTTTTACCTCATCACAACACAACAATAGCGGCGCTTTCGCGCCGCTATTGTTTTTATTTTGTGACCTCTATTACAGGCCTCTCTTGACGTAGGTTGTGTGGAGAATCTCGTGAGCCTTATGGCTGTTGGGCGAGCCGAGGAACTCGTCGTAGATCTTCTTGACTGCCGAGTTCTCGTGCGACTTACGCAGATCCATCTTCTTGTCAGCGGTATAAAGTACCGACGCACGCTTCGCGCGCAGGTCAATTGCATCACGGACTGATGCTGGCTGATAAGGCTGACCGCCGCCGTTTACGCAGCCGCCCGGGCAGGCCATGATCTCGATGAATTGAACGTTCACCTCGCCCGACTTGACCGCATTAAGCAGCTTTCTCGCGTTTCCGGTTCCGCTTGCGACAGCAACCCTGAGTTCAAGCTCGCCGAGCTTGTATGTCGCGTACTTGATGCCTGCGGTGCCTCTGACTTCCTCGAACTCGAGTTTCTGAAGCGGCACACCAAGCACTACCTCTGCGGCAGTTCTGAGGGCAGCTTCCATAACTCCGCCGGTAGCTCCGAATATTGCCCCGGCTCCTGAGCCGATACCGAACGGATCGTCGAACTTCTCGTCGTCAAGCGATTTGAAGTTGATTCCGGCCTTCTCAATCATGCGGCCGAGCTCGCGGGTAGTAACGGCGACGTCAACGTCAGGAACACCTGCCGCCGACTCGTCGGCTCTGCCGACCTCGAACTTCTTGGCCGTGCAGGGGATAGCCGAGACAAAGAATATATCCTTCGGATCCCAGCCGTTCTTCTGTGCGAAATATGTCTTGATAATCGCGCCGAACATCTGCTGGGGCGACTTGCAGGTTGAAAGGTTCTCGGTGAATTCCGGGAAGTAATGCTCGCAGAACTTGATCCATCCGGGTGAGCAGGAGGTAATGAGGGGCAGGTTCTTGCCTTCCTTGAGACGGCCGAGCAGCTCGTATGCCTCTTCAAGAATCGTCAGGTCGGCAGTCATGTTCATGTCGTAGACACCGTCGAAGCCGAGACGCTTAAGAGCAGCCACCATTTTGCCTTCGCAGTCGGTGCCTGGCTCATAACCGAAGCACTCGCCGATCTGTGCGCGGACTGAAGGAGCGGTGCAGATGAAGACTTTTTTCTTCGGGTCGGCTATCGCAGCGCGGATCTTGTCTGTGTCGTCTCTCTCATGCAGAGCGCCGGTCGGGCAGGCGACTATGCACTGTCCGCAGTTGATGCAGGAGGTGTTTGCAAGGTCTGTCTCAAAAGCGCAGCCTATATGAGTGTCGAATCCGCGGTCGTTAACGCCGATAACACCGATTCCCTGAACGTTCTTGCAGGCGGCTACGCAGCGGCGGCAGAGCACGCACTTGGAGTTGTCACGGATGATCGAAGCTGACGAGGTGTCAACAATTGACTCGGTCTTCGAGCCGCTAAAGCGGGAATCCTCAACGCCGTAATCCAGGCAGAGCTTCTGCAGTTCGCAGGAAGTGCTGCGTATACAGGAGAGGCAGTGCTTGTTGTGGTTGGAAAGCAGCAGCTCGAGATTCATCTTTCTTGACGCGTTGATTTTAGGGGTGTTTGTAAGGATGGACATACCTTCCGTCGCGGGATAAACGCAGGCGGTGACCATTCTGTAGGGGCCGAGCGCGCCGTCTCTTCCCTTCTCGGCAACCTCAACGAGGCATATGCGGCAGGCGCCGATCTCGTTGATGTCCTTGACGTAGCAAAGAGTTGGAATATCGATTTTAGCGGCTTTTGCAGCCTTAAGGACTGTTGAGCCCTTCTCGACCGCGTAATCTTTGCCGTTTATTTTTACATTAATTGTTTCCATTTAAACTGGTCCCCTTTCTCACTTCTTGGATACTGCGCCGAACTTGCAGTTGTCAAGGCATGCGCCGCACTTGATGCACTTCGACTGATCGATCTCGAGTGAAGGCAGCTTATGTCCGGGTGCGGTGTAGTTTGTCTTCGAGATGCACTCGGACGGGCAGTTCTTCGCGCACTTACCGCAGCCTATGCACTTCTCCTTATCAATTGTGTAACGAAGAAGGCTCTTGCATACACCGGCAGGGCATCTCTTGTCGACTATGTGCGCAATATATTCGTCCTTGAAATAACGGAGTGTCGAGAGAACCGGGTTCGGGGCGGTCTGGCCGAGTCCGCAGAGCGACGCGCTCTTGATATATGTGCAGAGTTCCTCGAGGCGTGTGATATCTTCCATCTCACCGTTGCCAGAAATGATCTTGTCGAGTATCTCGATCAGGCGTTTTGTTCCGACGCGGCAGGGTGTGCACTTTCCACAGGATTCGTCGACCGTGAAGTCGAGGAAGAAGCGGGCAATATCGACCATGCAGGTGTCCTCATCCATTACGATGAGTCCGCCGGAGCCCATCATTGAGCCGATAGCAATCAGGTTGTCGTAATCGATAGGCGTATCTATGAGGGATGCAGGGATGCAGCCGCCGGACGGGCCGCCGGTCTGCGCAGCCTTGAACTTCTTGCCGTTCGGAATGCCGCCGCCGATGTCCTCGATTATCTCGCGGAGCGTTGTGCCCATAGGTATTTCAACAAGTCCGGTATTCGTGATCTTGCCGCCGAGCGCGAAGACTTTTGTACCCTTTGACTTCTCGGTTCCCATTGAGGCAAACCATTTTGAGCCCTTGAGTATTATCGGGCAGATGTTAGCGTATGTTTCGACGTTATTGAGAATTGTAGGTGAATCAAAAAGTCCCTTGACTGCCGGGAATGGCGGACGGGGACGCGGCTCACCGCGCTTACCCTCAATTGAGGTCATAAGAGCTGTCTCTTCGCCGCAGACGAATGCGCCGGCGCCGAAGCGGAGCTTGATGTCAAAGTTGAAGCCGGTTCCGAATATATCCTTGCCGAGGAAGCCCATCTCGCGGGCCTGGTTGATAGCAACCTGAAGTCTGTGAATAGCAATCGGGTACTCGGCACGGACGTAGATGTAGCCTTCGTCTGAGCCGATTGCGTATCCTGCAATTGCCATAGCCTCAATAACCGAGTGCGGGTCGCCCTCGAGAACCGAACGGTCCATGAAAGCACCGGGGTCGCCCTCGTCGGCGTTGCAGCAGACGTATTTCTTTACGTTACCGCGGTTTGAGCAGGCAAATTTCCACTTGAGTCCTGTCGGGAATCCGGCGCCGCCGCGTCCGCGCAGGCCTGAGTCAAGAACTATCTGGATAACCTCGTCAGGGGTCATTTCAGTAAGTACCTTGCCGAGTGCTGCGTATCCGTCGACGGCAATATATTCATTGATATCCTCGGGGTTGATGACGCCGCAGTTGCGGAGCGCTATGCGGACCTGCTTCTTATAGAATGTAGTATCGGAAAGTGATGTGGCGATATGGTGGTCGCCAGTCTTCTCGTGATATTCAAGGCGTGTCACCGGACGTCCCTTGAGGAGGTGCTCCTCAACTATTTCGGGAATGTCCTCGGGTTTTACCATGCTGTAGAATGTACCGTCCGGATATATTATCATAACCGGGCCAAGTGCGCATAATCCAAAGCAGCCGGTGGTGACTATCTTAATTTCATCGGTTAGTCCTTTAGCGGCAAGCTCTTTCTCGAGCACTTCCTTGAGTTTCGCGCTGCCGGAAGAAGTGCAACCGGTTCCTCCGCAGACCAGAACATGTGAGCGTATCATTTAATTTATTTCCTCCTGACGTTATCCGCGGTTATTTCTTATCGTAGCCGATTGTGTACTGCTCGACGACATGGCTGCCCTTGAGATGTTTCTCAACCACCTCAGCTGCCTTCTCGGCAGTCATCTTTACGTATGTTACTTTGTCGTGGCCATCCTCAAAGATCTCGACTACCGGCTCATACTGGCAGATGCCGATGCAACCTGTCTGCGTGACGGTTACTTTATCGTTGAGCCCCAGCGCGTTGACCTTCTCGACAAAGGTCGTGAGCACCGGACGCGCGCCGGCTGCAATTCCGCAGGTGGCCATTCCGACCACTACGCGGACTTTGCCTGAACCTTCGCGGATCGAAACTTTATTTTTCATCTGTTCTCTAAGTGCCGCGAGTTCCGCTAATGTTTTCATAGCTTTATATCCTCCGAATTATTTTTAATGTTGTACTGGTCCAGAAGGTATCCGGAAATCCATCCTATCACTTCTGGCTCGGACAGTGACACGTCGCCGAGGACTGCCCGGATTTCCGTCGTATCGAGCCTGACGTCGAACACAGACGTTGTGTGCCTTAATGTATAATCTATCTCCGGATGTCCTCCGATAATCACGCACATAGTCGAGATCATGTCGCCGACCGGGGTAAAATTAATCGAGTCGGTTCGGAATGTTGCCCTGACTGTCGTTCCGTGGTTAACCGGATCGGCATCTGCAGTCCTTGACTCTATTTTTACTTCTCCGCCTGCCTGCTCAGCCGCAAGCCTTAAGAGCGGCAGACCAAGGCCCACCTTCCGGGTAGTGCGGGTTGTAAAAAACGGATTCGTAACGTGTAGAAGCATCTCTTCCGTCATGCCGCAGCCATCATCGGTCACAGTTATTGTCAGTAAATGATTATCGTCTTCAATCAGCGTTATTCCGATGTGTTTTGCTCCGGCGGTTATGGAATTCTGCGCTATATCAAGAACATTCAGCGACAGCTCTTTCATTTAATCCTTGTACTTTGCGAGTATACCTGCGATATCCGACGGATTAAGGCGTCCGTAAACGTCGGAGTTGATTGTCATAACCGGTGCAAGCCCGCAAGCGCCGACACAGCGGATAGCCTCAAGCGAGAATTTACCGTCCTTCGTTACGCTGCCGACAGGCAGGTTAAGCTGCTTTGAAACCTCTTCGATTATCTTTCCGGAGCCCTTTACATAGCAAGCGGTTCCGAGACATACAGAAATTGTATAATGTCCGTTCGGATTGAGCTTGAACTGCGAGTAGAAGGTAACGATACCGTAAATTTCCTCGATCGGCACACCTGTTTCTTTAGCTATGATTCTCTGCACTTCGATCGGAAGATAGCCGTATATATCCTGTGCTTCCTGAAGGATCGGAATCATTGCGCCTCTTACGTCTTTGTAACCGGCAATTACCTTCAGGAGCTTATCTTCCTGCTCCTTTGTGCCGTGAAACTCGACTGTTGTCAGCTTCTTTTTCATTGATGGTATTTCCTCCCTGATTGTTATTTCTTTAACAATATGCTCCGTAAAAACTTCCCATTTATTAAATGGGATTAAACCAGTATGCGAGATACATACTCCTAAACATACATATGATATTATAATACAATAATTTATAATTGTCTATAGTTTTTTTACATAATAATTTGGAAAATGACAAAAACATTTTGAATCCAATAGTACAAATGAATGGTTATACCGGATTTCCATTCAGATAACTAATAATTTTCCGCCTTATCTCTTCATCGCTGCCGCTGTCGTCAAGACCAGGCAAAGATGATGGATCGGTCAGCATTCCCTCAAGACTGTGTGCATCCGAGTCATTCAGTATCGGAATATAGCTGAGAATTGGAAACCTTTTTTTAAATCCATCCAGTTTCTCGGCGTCATAAATTTCCGCAGCGCAAAAGCCCGGCTCATACGGGAATGCTCCGAGAATCGGAATCAGGCCGTTCGCTTCTTTGTCTATATGCGCCGGAAATGCAGCGCCGCCCCGTTCTCTTACAATTTTCGCTGCGTTTGTCAGGTCGATGTCGGTCGCCGGAATCAAGAGATATTCTTCCCTGCCTGTCACCTCATCGCTTCCATTCATGATAATCTGTTCCCCGAAAATCTGTGGACGGTTTTTGATTTTCATCCGGTGACCATCGATATATGCGTCAAAATCCATAGCAGCCTCAAGTGTCGGGAAAAGGCAGACCATATGTATATCTTCAAGCGTTGTCAGCTCCATGCCGGCGACCGGAACGACGCCGCGGCGTGAACATGCTTCAAAAAAAGCCGGACAATTTTTCGAAGTATTGTGGTCGGTCAGCGCGGCAGCACGAATACCGGAAAGCATCGCCATACCCGCGATGTTATTAGGCGTCATGTCAGCTCCGCCGCAGGGAGAGAGGCATGAATGGATATGCAGGTCATATGTAAGTTTACTCATAACTTAATCACAGGCAGAGCGCCCGGCTGACTGCGGCAACCGCCGCAAACGCTGACATATTGCTGCGAAGTATGTTAACTCCCTCATCAAGCGCCTTTTTGATTACGTCATCGGGAACAGGGCAGCCCTCGGCAATCACGATGGCGCTGACGCCGGAAAGCAGTGCTACGGCGACGATATTTATATTAGTCATTATAGTGACCCAAACCTGACCGGCCGCAGCCCGGCTCATCACCCAGCTCAGCAGGTCACCGACATACCCTCCGGTTATCTCTTCGCCGGGAGAAGGCATTGTCAATGCCTCAAAGCCGAGCATATCGGCTAATTCCGATACTTTCATATTTATGACCATGCCTTTTCTTTATTCTTTTCCTGTATCCGGTTTTATTCCAGCGGATGTCTCCTCGCTTTTGACTGTTTCTTCTTTCATCTGACAGACCTTCTTGCGCAGGTTGATTATGCAATCGTCAATTGATGCCTGATCGTTAACTATATCCTCGGCCAGAGCTTGGCAGGTCGGAGCACCGCATGAACCGCAGTCAAGGTCGCACAGCGACTCCCTGATACCCTGAATCTGCGCCATTTTTTTCAAAGCTTCAGTGCGGTCGGGATCGAGACGCATAACCGGCGAATATGTTACTTCGGCATCCCAGAGCATATCACGCGGAACGTCATTTATACCGTTTGCTATACGGTTCATCGATACCGGAAGATAACGCCGCAGCGTCTGCAGTCTTGCTTTTGCAATATAGGGATTTTCAACGGTCAGTGCACCGCCCACACAGCCGCCGTTGCAGGAGTTGAGTTCCACGAAATCAAGTCCGCGTATGTTCTCCTTTTCAATTTCATCCAGCACATGTATCACATTCTCTATGCCGTCTGCGGCAAGATATCTGTCGTTCATCAGCGCGGTGGACTCTCCGCCTGTGCCCGCCCAGCTGATACCAATAATTCCGGTCTGCGACGCCGTCGAAGGGTTTGATATCTTGTTCATTTCAGAAACCAGCATAAAATATATGTCGCTCATGGCCAGAGCGCCGTCAACTGCGCTTTTCTCTGTGCCTATTGGGAATTTCGCGTAGGAAACCTTAGACGGGCAGGGCGAAATGAAGAGCGCGCATATATCCTCGTCACGCAGATCCGGGTGCTTTCTCTTCGCTTCTTTCTTCGCCATTCTGGCCGCCAGCTCGACCGGGGGCATTATCGGGAGTATATTCCCGATAAGGCTCGGGAAACGGACTGTTATCAACCTCACTATAACCGGACAGGCTGAACTTAAGACCGGCTTTTTTATACCCTCTTTGCGCATATACTGCCGCGTATATTCCGATACGAGTTCAGCGGCTTTCGCCACCTCAAATACTTCGTCGAAGCCACAGCGCATGAGTCCGCTTACTATGTAATCTATATCGTCAAGCTTATCGAACTGACCGTAAAGAGTCGGCGCCGGGAGTGCAATCTTATATTTATAATTGCTGAATTTCTCAAGCTTTTCATAGCTTGCCCGCTTTGCCTGATAGGGACAAATCCTTATACACTCGCCGCAGTCGATACACCGCTCGTTCTTTATGACGGCCTTGCCGTCCCGAACCCGGATCGCCTCGGTCGGACAATGCTTGATGCAGTGAGTGCATCCCTTGCAAAGGTCCTTCTGGAGCGTAACCGAGTGCTGTACCACGTTCATCCCGGTATTTCCTTTCTGAATAAACAGTTTAATGATAATTTCTTAACAATCATATGTGCGATAACAGATAAACGGAACTTTATAATCCGATTTTCAAATATTATATTAATGTAATTTTGAAGGGTTTTACAGAATTATCTCTGACACACCGGTGTCCCCACATTGAAATTCATTGTAACGGTAGTTCCCTCACCCACGACGGTATCTATCTTAATATTGTCAGAATACCTTTTCATATTCGGCAGGCCCATACCGGCACCGAAACCAAGCGCCCGTATGTTGTCCTTCGCAGTCGAGTATCCCTCCTGCATCGCCAGTTCGACGTCAGCTATGCCCGGCCCGGTATCAGACAAAACAACTCTTATTGCGTCATCCCAGACAAAAACGTCGGCCGCTCCTCCGTCTGCGTGTATCACCATGTTTATCTCGCCCTCGTACATGGCAACAGACACGCGGCGTATTGTATCTGCGTCAAAATCAAGCTGGCGCAGGAGTTTTTTAACCTGCACCGACGCTTTTCCCGCGGATGTGAAGTCTTCGCCGTCAATTATGAAATGAAAGCAAATCGGTTCTTTCATCCGTACACGCTACCCCCGCGCAGGCCGTTCTCATAAAGCTTCCCGCAGGCCACATACATTCTTTCCTTCGTGCGGAGTACGACAATCCCGCACTCCTCAGCGTAAGCTATAACTTCCTTCGACGGATTCTTGCCGCGAACGAAGACGATGCACTTCATGTCCATCATCTCAGCTGTCCTGACGACCTGAAGGTTAACAAGTCCGGTGAGAAGCACCGCCTGCTCCTTGACGTAGGCCAGAACGTCGCTCATCATATCGCTGCCGCAGGCAGAGAATACTTCGGACCCGACTTTGTCCGGGCACGCGAGCACCTCGGCGTTGAGCAAATCGATTACAGTGTTTATTTTCATACTGACTATATGTTTTCTGTTCCCGCCGGATGAGAACGCAACTCCCTGAAAGATTTTCTTAGTCCTTGACCCCGGCTGCTCTGTTCAAGTATTTTTATACAGGTATATTATATATCATTATGTGCAATTTGTCTATGGGTTTGTTAAATATAAAACAAAACAGAATTATCCAGATAAAGTGTTGGGCATCACTCATATTGAGTACCTTTAAATATTAATATTGCCCCTATAACAAATGTTACAGGGGCATATGGGTAATATAACCTTATCTCTTTGAGAACTGCGGAGCACGGCGGGCTGCTTTGAGTCCGTACTTCTTTCTTTCCTTCATACGAGGGTCTCTGGTGAGGAGGCCTGCGGCCTTGAGCGATGCTCTGAAGCTCTCGTCAGCAAGGATGAGAGCGCGTGCGACGCCGTGACGGATTGCGCCGGCCTGGCCCGAGATTCCGCCGCCGATGACCTTGGCGACTATATCGAACTTGCCTGCGGTCCCGGTGACCGTGAAGGGCTGGTTAACAATCAGCTTGAGTGTTTCGAGCCCGAAGTAATCGCTTATGTCGCGTCCGTTAATCGTGACAGTACCTGTTCCGGGTACTATTCTGACGCGGGCTATCGATTTCTTTCTTCTTCCCGTTCCGTAAAAATACGGCTTGGAGCTTGTATAATCTACTGCCATTATTTCTGCCATCCTTTCACTTAGTTAACCACATAAGGAATCGGCTGCTGAGCCGCATGCTTATGTGTGTCGCCGGAGTAAACCTTGAGTCTTGTCATTGCTTTTCTGCCGATGCTGTTGTTAGAGAGCATTCTCTTGACGGCTCTCTCCATCGCGAACTCAGGGCGGGTTTCCATCAGAGTCTTGTACTGTACTTCCTTAAGTCCCCCAAGATAGCCTGTATGGCGCCGGTATAATTTCTGAACCAGCTTTTTGCCGGTCAGAACTGCCTTGTCGGCATTGATGATAATAACAAATTCGCCGCAGTCGACATGTGGCGTGAAAATTGCGCGGTGTTTGCCGCGCAGAATGGTAGCGGCGGCGACAGCGGTGCGCCCAAGGGGCTTTCCGGCTGCGTCGATAATGTACCACTTGCGTTCCACTGTCTCTGCTTTTGCCATGAATGTGGACATTTTGCACATCTCCTTAAAATAGTTGTTTATATGACCTGCACATTATATCATGCGCCCCAAGCCTTGTCAATAGGTTTTGCCAAATTATTTCTCATATTTTTAATTTATCGTATCATTTGCTCCGGTTTTCTCACTTTTCCTCTGCTTTAAAGCCATCTAACTCATCCGCCGTGCGCATTTTCCGAGCTCCTGCCGTGGACATACAGTCATAAATCACACACTGTTGAAATATCATTTAGTAAATAAAAAACAAAGGAGCCGGAACAATGCAGAAAACATATAAACCTGAAGGAAATCTTATGGAAACTCCGCGCAACGCCGAACTGATCTCCTCGCTCCAGGGACTGGAATATGCTATGCAGCACGAAATAATCCTTGAGGGTATGGCAATGCTCTGTGACGGCAGGTACGACCTGCACGTCAGCCTCGGCGATACCGAAGGAATCATACGCCGCGCTGAGGTTGCCGAGTGCCGGGACGGTGGCGCCGTCAAGGATATCGCGGTGATAACGCGTGTCGGTAAGCCGGTCTGTTTCAAAGTAAAGGGATTTGAAAACTATTGCGGAAAAACACGCGCGATTCTCTCTCGCAGGGACGCTCAATCCGAATGCTACGACAGTTATCTCATGACTCTCACCCCCGGCGATATAATCCCCGCGAAGGTCACGCACCTTGAGAACTTCGGCGCCTTCGTCGACATCGGTTGCGGAATTCCGTCGCTCCTCTCAGTCGACTGTATCTCGGTTTCGCGCATTTCCCACCCGTCCGACCGCCTTTGTTGCGGTATGGGAATCACGACAATCGTCAAAAGCATCGACTACGACACCGGTCGGATCTATGTCACACAGCGCGAACTGCTCGGCACCTGGGAAGAAAATGCCTCTCACTTCGCCCCAGGGCAAACCGTTGCCGGTATAATACGCAGCGTCGAACAGTACGGAATCTTCGTCGAGCTTGCTCCCAATCTCGCCGGCCTCGCTGAGCTCCGCGAAGTCAGCACTCTGCACTGCCCGATTGTCCCCGGCCAGTGGGCTGCGGTCTACATAAAAAGCATTATTCCCGAACGCATGAAAATAAAACTTGTACTTATCGATACACATAAAGGCTTGGTACCTCCCTCCCAGCCTGAATACTTCATCGATACCGCCAAAACCCGCCATATCGACCGCTGGGTCTACTCACCGGCATCATCACAGAGGGTAATTGAGACTGTGTTTGCATAAAAGAAATGAGATACGCCGGGGAAGGAACTTTTTTGAGAAAAGTTCCTTCCCCGGACCCCTACTTCAAAAACTTTTATACTATTGGCTTGACTGATGAATAAAGTCTGATGGACGATAAAGAACTGCAGCTGGTCGGGTTGGGCCCCACATCCCTGCCCGACCAGCCGGGACGCGGGAGACGGAAAGCACGTGACATAAAGAACCGCAGGCTGTAAAAGTCTGCGGTTCTTTAATTATTTTACTGAGAACTTATATATTGTAGTACTGTTGAACACTTCCCCAGGCTCGAGAGTACAGTCGGTGAAATTCGGGTGGTTTATGCTGTCGGGCATGCATTGTGTCTCAAGGCAGACAGCTGTCTGCGCTGTCTGCGGTAGGCCGCCCTTGAAGGGAAAATCGGGATTCTTCATAAAGTTTGCAGTATAAAGCTGAATAGACGGGCGGTCGGTGTAAAGCTGCATCACACGGCCGGTTTTCGGGCACGAAAGCTCTCCGCGAAGCACGGGAGATGACGCAGTACCTCCGGAGAAGTTGAGACAATGGTCGTATCCCCCGGCAAGTTTCAGGTCAGAACAATCGGTGAAAAAATCTTTGCCAATGGTTTTTTCTTTTCTAAAATCAAAGGGTGTGCCAATGACGCTCCGTATCTCGCCGGTCGGTATAAGCCCCGCGTCGGTCGGAAGATATGTGTCAGCATCAAGCATTAAAGTATGATCGAATATTTTACCCGACGCGTATCCGCCGAGGTTAAAATAAGTATGGTTTGTCAGGTTCAGTATCGTTTTTTTATCGGTCACTGAACGGTAATTTATACTGAGCGTGTTGTCAGCGGTGAGTTTATAAGTAACTGTCACCTTCAGTGTGCCTGGGTAGCCTTCCTCGCCGTCAGGAGATACATAGTTTAGTTCGAGCGCCGGTTCATCGCCGTCGGATACAACCTTCGCATCCCAGAGCTTATGATTAAATCCGACCGTGCCTCCGTGCAGGCTGTTTTCACCATTATTTATCGCAAGTGTATATTCCCTGCCGTCGAGGGTGAATCTGCCGCGGGCAATCCTGTTGCCGTACCTGCCGATGAGGGCGCCCTGGTATCCGTCAGCCTTTATATAATCAGATAAGCAGTCATAGCCGCATACGACATCGGAGAACCTGCCGTCACGGTCTGGAACTTTAATTTCAAGGACAGTTCCGCCGAAATCGCTGATTTTAACCTTCATCCCCGCCCTGTTACGCAAAGTAAAAGCGGCAGCCTCGCGGCCGTCGGGAAGAATTCCGAATGTTTTTTTAGTTATACTCATTTTTTATGCCTCTTTTTCGCTTCCGGTGTATTAATTAAAATTTACTTCCCTGCAGACGCCGGCGGGGATGTGGGGCCCGGCCGGCGTCTGACGCAGAGTGTGTAAAATTTAAGCAAACTGATTTTTTAAAAGCTCCTGAAAGGGGGCTGGGGAAAACTCCTCACGAGGAGTTTCCCCAGCGTAACTCCGCATCTCCGTCACTCCCCGTACCCGTTCGGATTCCGGCTCTGCCAGCGGTCGGCGTCGCGGCACATATCTTCGATACCGTGTTCGGCGCGCCAGCCAAGAATGCGATTGGCCTTTGCGGGGTCAGCGTAGCACTCGTCGATATCGCCCGGGCGACGCGGAGCGAGTTCGTACGGGATTTTCTTGCCGGTCACTTTTTCGTAGGCTTTTACAAGATCAAGGACTGAGTAACCTTTGCCGGTGCCGATATTGAAGCTCTCGGTCCCGGTGTGGTTATCCGTATAGTCAAGAGCTTTGAGATGTGCACGTGCGAGGTCGGTGATATGGATATAGTCACGGACTCCGGTGCCGTCGTGGGTGGCGTAATCGCTGCCGTAGACCTTCAGATAATCGAGCCTGCCTGAAGCGACCTGCGTTATATATGGCATGAGATTATTCGGGATACCGCGTGGATCCTCTCCGATCTTTCCGCTGATATGAGCGCCGACCGGGTTGAAGTAACGAAGAATGGTGACGGTCCAGGTGGGGTCCGCAGCGGCAATATCGGTCAGTATACGCTCGATCATCAGTTTAGTCTGGCCGTACGGGTTAACTGCCGAGAGCGGGAAATCCTCGCGGATCGGTACCGTGGCCGGTTTGCCGTAAACCGTGGCGGAGGAACTGAAAACAATTTTCTTCGCGCCGTACTTAATAAGGAGCTCGCAGAGGTTCAGCGTGCCGGTTATGTTGTTGGAGTAATATATAAGAGGCTTTTCCACCGACTCGCCAACGGCCTTGAGACCGGCGAAATGGATGCAGGAATCAATTTTGTTTTCCCTGAATATAACTTCCATGCCGGACCGATCAAGCATGTCGGTACAGTAGAATTTCAACGTTTTTCCGGTGATCTCACGCAGCCGCTCGAGGACGACCGGCTTGCTGTTGACGAAGTTGTCCATCACGACAATATCGCGTCCCATCTTAAGAAGCTCAACCACGGTGTGAGAACCGATATACCCTGTGCCCCCTGTAATAAGTACTGACATCTGTGTGTATCCCCTTATATAAATTTATCTATTATACGGTTGAATTCGTCCATACGGGTCTCAAGATCGTAAACAAGCTTGAGCTGGTTGCGCGCTCTTATGAGATTGTGATCAGGATATTCGACTCTGAAATATACATCGTTTTCAAGATAGTCGGTCAGAAAACGCATTCCGGTCTCGAGTGTTATGACGTAGGCACCCATCGGGAGCGCCTTTATCTCGCTCTTTGTCATGGCTCCGCCGGCGCCTTTTATATAACCTTTTGCGAAAGCCTCAAACATGTCGGCGCGAAAATAAACTTTATTGAGGTCTTTTTCGTCCTCAAGCGCACTGGAAGCTCCGAAGCGGATCGCATCTCCGAAGTCATAGAGCGCCGAACCCGGCATTACGGTGTCGAGGTCAATGATGCAGACGCCCTCGCCGGTGGTCTTATCCATAAGTATGTTATTCAGTTTTGTATCATTGTGTGTTACGCGCACAGGTATGCGGCCTGAAGCAATCCCGTCTACTATGAAAGCGCATTTTTCCTTGCGTGAGCGGATGATTTCAATCTCACGTGCGGCTGTCTTTTCCCTGCCGCTCGCACATCCGGCGGCGACGCTGTCGAACTTCTCGAAACGCTTCTTCGTGTTATGAAAATCCGGAATTGTCTCAAAAAGCGTAGATGCGTCGTATCCGGCAAGCTTTTTCTGGAAATCGCCGAAGGCAAGTCCGGCTTTATAAAACAGTTCTGTTGTCTCGGCAAGCTGGTATGACACCACGTCGTCAATAAAGCGGTACATGCGCCAGCAGCCGCCGTCGCTGTCAGCTGTATAATACTTACCGTCGCGGCAGGCGATAAAATGCAGCGTGCCGCGCTCAGGATCGCCGCCGCCGGCGGCGATGACTTTGCGGAGGTATCCGGTGACCCCGACGATATTGCTCATCAGGTGGTCGGGGTTTTTAAAAACATAAGTGTTAATCTTCTGGAGCACGTACTTGGCGTCGGGGAAAGCCGCGAAATACGTGCTGTTAATATGACCGGCTTTACATTCTTTGATTGATACCGGCTCGCCGGGAATATTGAACCGGCTAATTATTTCCTTAAGTTCCACAATCATTTCCAGAGCCCCTTCGGATATCTCACTCCGTCGGTCAGATCGTCAATGCTCTTCATCACACCCGGCTTATCCTCGATGTATGTGACTCCGAACCAGACCGAGTCGGTTGAATATGCCCTTACGTTGCAGGTGTTCTTTTTTAGCAGGGTTCCGACATCATTCGGCAATAGGCATTCGGCCTTGAGCGGATTGGGATTATTTTTGAGGTTGTTGAGAAATTCATTGAAACAAGCCTCAAGCTGCGGAAAAACAGCCGGAGTAAAGCCCCAGAAATTCATTGAGACGATAGTGTCGTCGGCCAGCTTTGTTTCTTTTCCGTCCTCGCTGTATACCGTTCCGGCGGGGGTTCTGTATATCTTTGTTCTTTCGACAATGCTCTTGAGCATACCGTTTTCTGTGATGCAGACACCGCGGGAGACCGAGCCGTTGTCGGTCAGGGTGTTGTCAAGAACAAAGCCGACCATGCAGTACTGTGGCAGAGCGCCGCCAAGATCGGTTCTCTTAAGATGTGCTGCGACCTTGGCAAAGGTGTCGGCGCCATAGAAATCGTCAGCGTTACAGACAGCAAAATTGTCTTTTACCAGATTACGTGCTGCAAGCACTGCCTGGGTGGTTCCCCACGGCTTGGTTCTTCCCTCGGGTATCTGTGCCCATGCGGGGATATCGTTCATCTTTTGGAAGCAGTATTCGACCTTGATGAACTTTTCGATGCGATGTCCGATAGTCTCGCGGAATGCCTCGTAGTTTTCCTCTTTTATGACGAAAACCACGCGGTCAAATCCGGCGCGTTTTGCGTCGAAAACCGAGTAGTCGATGATGAATTCGCCGTATTTATTGATGGGGTCAAGCTGCTTGAGCCCGCCGTATCTTGAACCCAGTCCCGCCGCAAGAATTACGAGTGTCATAATAAATCTCCTTTGCCTTATGATAATATTAAATCATGTTCTAAATCAAATTTATATACTAATTCGGACACTGTATCTTCGCTTCCGGACATTAATATTTATGTTCAGCGAAGATCATAGAAATATGTAAGCTGCCGTGCGGCAGCTTTGAAATTTCAATAATATAATAGCTCTTTCTTCAATATTTGTCAATAATTTAAGGCACTAAATTGTCTTTTCTACATAAAATTGACACGAAATTACATAGTTCGGAAAAGTACGGATTCCCACATTTTTTTAATTACTATATCTGTTTTCTCATTTTTTCAATTGCGCCTTTTTCAAGCCGCGAGACTTGCGCCTGAGATATTCCGATTTCCTCGGCAATCTCCATCTGTGTTTTATTTTTATAGAATCTCATATTTATGATAGATCTTTCGCGCTCGGTAAGCTTGCGCATTGCGTCGCGCAGAGCGATGTTTTCAAGCCAGCTTTCATCGCCATAATTTGTATCGCTCAGCTGGTCTATGACGTAAATTGAATCGCCGTTCTCGCTGTAAACCGGTTCATAAAGCGAAATCGGCTCAATTATTGCTTCCATTGAATGAAGCACTGATTCCTTGCTTTCTCCGAGCTTTCCTGCGATTTCATCGACCGACGGCTCGCTCTCCTTCTCTCTGATAAGCTGCTCGCGCATCTGGAGCGAACGGTAAGCAAGGTCACGGACTGAACGGCTTATCCGTATCGTGTTGTTGTCGCGCAGATACCTGCGTATTTCGCCGATTATCATGGGAACGGCATATGTCGAAAACTTTACGTTAAGTTCGGTGTTGAAATTATCGACAGCTTTAATCAGTCCGATGCAGCCGACCTGAAAAAGGTCGTCCATGTTTTCTTTCCGACCTGAGAAGCGCTGGATTATGCTCAAGACAAGCCGGAGATTGCCGTAAATCAGATCCTGACGCGCTGACGCATCACCTTTCTTTGCTTTGATGAGAAGATCATGCTTTTCTTCATCTGTCAGGGTTTTCAGCTTGGATGTGTTTACTCCGCATATTTCGACTTTGTTGTAGTACATAAGAAATCTCCCGTTTGGTCTTCACTCGTTGATACGAGTATTGACATTCGGGAGATTTGATTATTCAAAAATTAGATTGCCTTATTCTTCCGGTTGTATATTATCAGATATGGTCGATATTTTCCGAATACGGTTCCGGGGTCTCTGGAATCCATGAATCGTCAAAGTGTAAAAGAACTTTTCCGTTCTCCAGCTTTTTCTGAAGCATAAAAATATCTATTTCAGGCAACCCTGCGCCTGTGTCGAGTGACACCGATGCAGCGAGCCCTGCAGCCTGACCAGTGACGATTGCCGGGGGAATAACACGCGCGACATCCCATGCGTATCCCGAGGCACTGACCGAACGACCGGCGGTAATAAGGTTCGGATAACCAGATTTAACAAGACAGCGGTAGGGTATTTCGTAAAGATAGTCCCGGTGGTCCATATCGCAGATCGCAGTCACCGAATCATTAAAATGCCGGAAAACGTCGTTGACTAACAGTGTATAGTCTCCGTCAATATGCCGGGTGGTCCTGAATTGCGCCATGCCTGGCATCGCGACAACGGCGCGGCTCTTCCGCTCGTCATTTTTTAGCTTTTCAAAAGCCACAAGCTGTGTTTCACGGAGATATTCCGAGACACTGCCGGCGTCGGTGCCTCTGTAAAGCGGGCGTTCGGGAGGCTGATTTTTGCCCGTAAGCGTGGCAGCGCCGCCGTATGTCCACTTTACCGCCTTTCCAATATCCTGTTCCCTTAAAGCCGTTTCACAGGATTCAAGCGTTATTTTGTGCATTACCGAAGTAAAATAATTCTTGCCCTCAACGCACGGAACTCCGGCGCGGAAAAGCACGTCTGCGTCTCCGGTAGCGTCAATTATTATTTTTGCGCCGTAAAACGATTTTCCTGATTTGTTCTCGGTAATGATTCCGCGGCATACGCTGCCGTCCATTACCGTATCAGTTATTACTGTGTCATACATTATCTCAACTCCGGCGTCTGTCAGCTGTTTGTTGAGCGATAACGCGAACATACCGGTGTCATAATGGGTTTTCAGCCTCTGCGTAGTGGGGCATGCCGGTTCACCGTTTTTCCAGTCCCCCGGAATGTCGTCAAAACCGTATTTTACGGCAAGACGCATAAAATCGTCAGCCATTCCGCGGACTATCTGCTTTCCTCGGCCGTTGCACATGGGAACGAATAATGTTATAAGCCCCAGCGTGGCAAGTCCGCCGAGGTATACCGACTTCTCGATGAGCAGCACGCTTTTGCCCTCGCGACTGGCCGATGTCGCTGCGGCAACGCCCGCCACACCTCCGCCGGCGACAATTATATCATAATTACCCGCAACAGGTATATCGTATGTCCTCTGTATTGTCATTTTTATCACCATCCTGAATTAAGTATATCATATATTTCAGCGACAGACAAGACTATTTTTAATACAGAAAAGAAAAACCGCGCTCCTGCGCGGTCTTCTCCGGTATTGAGCCGATTATTCCTTATCAATCTTTTCCTTGACTTTAGATGCTTTACCGACCTTCTCGCGAATGTAGAAGAGTTTGGCGCGTCTGACCTTACCGGCGCGGATAATCTCGACCTTGTCCACGTTGGGTGAATGGATCGGGAAAGTTTTCTCGACGCCGACGCCGTAAGATACGCGTCTGACCGTAAAGGTCTCGGAAATGCCGCCGCCATGCTTGGCGATGACTGTTCCCTCAAATAACTGAATTCTTTCTTTGTTGCCTTCAACGATTTTATTGTAAATGCGGACGTTATCTCCTACATTGACAACCGGCAACTCCTTTTTTAACTGCTCGTTTGTAAAAGCCTCGATCTTGTTCATTTCGGCCCTCCTTAATATTAACGGACATTCATGCAGAGCTCGCAGCGGACTGCCCGTGATACGTATGCATAAAATGCGCAACGGTGGTATTATATCACATTAATAAATATTATGCAATAGTTTTATTACTTATTTTTAAATATTTCATTTAATGCCGAAATTGTTAAATAAAATTTTAATATAATGCCAGACTAAATGCACCTGCCTATAAAATTTTTATATTTGTTAGGTAAAATAATAGTCCCAAAATCTAGAACAAAATGTTCCTCATTAATACCTGTATAAGGATGATGAACCTTATTTATTTGAAACTTAACATCTTTAATCTTATTGGAATAGTTATCTTCAATTATACCAAATACAACATACATACAACCAACATATTCAATGTTTTTATCTTTATCAAATGGTATTAACTCAAATGGTTTTAGAGGATCAATTCCAAACGATTCCAATAGTACACACACTTCAGGATAAACTTCTTTTATCTGCTCACAATAATTTCTACAATCATAACAAGAACATGGTTTATATGTTTTATAATATTCAGTTGTTTTTTCTTTATTAATATTCAAAAAACATTTCTCCTTTTCTTGAAATCATTGAATTTGCTTTACTTAAAAAAATGGTGCCGGCGGCGGGGGTCGAACCCGCATGGTATCGCTACCACTGGATTTTGAGTCCAGCACGTCTGCCAATTCCATCACGCCGGCAAAGTTATTAAACAAGGCATAAAGCCTGCAGGATGTATTATAACATATACAATTATCAAAAGTCAACAGTGATTTATATTTTTAACCATTTACGCCCCGCTGAATACAATTTATATATAGAATATATACCCGGAGGTGCGCAATATGGATAAACAGAATAAAAATAATGAAGAAATAAATTTAAGCGGCACAGGTTACCTTATCGTGCGGACAACGACAGCACGAAGCGCTGTCCCCGTGCCCGGAGCCATAATAAATATAAGAGGAGTATGTACCGAAAATTCCTTTGTCCTTTACTCACTAAAAACAGACAGCAACGGCATGACTGAAAAAGTCAGCCTCCCCGCCCCGCCCAAAGCCCTTACCCAGTCAGAAAATATCACCCGTTCTTTCGCTCTTTACTGTATTGATGTCTTTGCCGACGGCTATGTTCCGCAGAGCTATATAAATGTCCCTGTCTTTGACGGAATAACCTCCTATCAGACGGCTGACCTTGTCCCAGTATCGGCTTCAAGCCGGATTGAACCATTCATGAGTGCTGAAATCTACGATTCAAATCTCAATGAAAGCTGAAGGAGTTAGAAAATGAACAATTCAACTCCGTACATACCCGAGATGATAACGGTTCATATCGGGACTCCCGATGAGGAAGCAAAAAACATAACGATTCCCTTTCCCGAATATATAATGAATGTCGCTTCCAGCAGTCTCAACCCGAACTGGCCCGAGAACCTCCTCGTGGCAAATATATACAATATTGTATCGATCGCACTAAGCCGCATTTACAATGATTACTACCGTTCAAGGGGTTATAATTTCGACATTACTGATTCGGAGACGCCGGGGTATCAGTATGTCGACGGACATGTGATATTCAATAACATCCGCAGTCTTGTAGGAAATACATATAATAATTACCTCACAGTCGAAGGTACCGAACCTTTTTACGGAGCCGGAAACAACGGCGTCAACGAGCTCACCGGGGAGGAAGCGCTGAACATAGCCGGTCAGACACCGGAACCCTTAGATATTTTAAAAAAGATTTTCGGCAGTGAAATCGGTATCGTCGAAAACACACCCTTAGAAAACAGCAAAATGAACCCGCCTGCAGGTCTGCCATTTAAATTCAACTGCAGCGGAAATGACGTGCGCAATATCCAGATTGAGCTCAACCGCATATCGACGAATTATCCCACCATACCTAAAATACCGATCACTGACGGTATCTTTTTATATGAAACCGAGGAGGCGGTCCAGGAATTCCAGAGAATTTTCGGCCTACCCGAGACAGGATTTGTCGACCAGGCTACCTGGAATGAAATTTTCATGGTGTACAGCTCGATCAGCAGGCAACAAATGCTTAATACCAAAGTTACAACTGATGATATGGTATCTCAGCAATTCCCGGGTTTGTTATCGCTCGGCTCATCCGGTAGCGGTGTGATGAATCTGCAGTACTACATAAATTTTCTTTCTCAATATTACAGGTCGATTCCACCGGTTGTTAAGGACGGAATTTATGGAGATGAAACGCTGGCTGCAGTCGCCGACATGCAGCGCACACTCGGACTGAATCCGAGCGGTGTGGTGGATCAGGAAACCTGGGACAGAATGTACGATTCATACCTCGGGATAATCAATAAAATGCCCAATGAATATATAAATGGTAATCCCGCACCTTACGCCGGATCAATACTCAGGCCAGGAATGAACAACGATCAGGTAAAAATAATTCAGGAATATCTGAATTATATTGCAGATAAGTATCCTGAAATCCCGCATGAGCCGACGACCGGATATTTCGGTACACTCACAAATCAGGCTGTTCTCGCCGTGCAGCGGCTTCTCGGACTGTCTTCAACCGGTTATATCGACGAAGCCACCTGGGACGCTATCACGGAACTTTATACAGATATTTATTATGGCACAGTTCTTTCGGAAGGTCAGTATCCCGGATTTGATATAGGAGAAGAAGGAGAAGGTAGTTATTGGCTCGTTGAATCAGACGCAGTGATGTTAATTCAGAAATATCTGAACGCTTTTGCCCTGACCGATCCTGATTTTGAAAAAGTACCGGTGGATGGTATTTATGACACTGCAACGCGCAACGCGGTGATCGTATTCCAGAAAAAAGCCGGGCTTGACCCCACGGGGATAGTGGACCGCGAAACCTGGGATATGCTGTACGGCGCTTATAAAGAAGATCAGAAAAAATGCTCCCCACTTACCTTTGTCTGCCCCTTTTTGTCTCACCCATCTGATTATGTGGTCAAATCCGGTGATACAGGATTCCTTGTCAGTGCAATTCAGTATCTGCTTCAGGAAATATCTATTGATTTCGATTTTAAACCAACGGTTACCGTCACCGGGACTTATGATGAGGCAACTGAGAGCGCCGTAAAGGTATTCCAGGAAAGGAACATGCTGCCCGTCACCGGAAAGGTCGACAGAGAAACCTGGAACCGGCTTGCCGATTACTACAACACGACCAAAAATGAATATTCACAGTAAGTTGAGTTTATAATAGCTATATTACCGATTGGAGGATATAGCTTATGGCAAACAGATTTACGCAGAAAGCTCAGAATTGTCTGAACCGCGCAATGCAGTTGGCGTGCGGACTCGGACACACGTATATCGGTTCCGAGCATCTTTTACTCGGCCTTGCCGGTGAGACAGACAGCATCGCCTCAAAGTTGCTCACAGGGCGGGGGGCCGACCCCGACAAGATACGCCAGACTATCTCCGAGTGGGCCGGGACTGGCACACCTACTGTGCTTTCTCCGTCGGACATGACGCCGAAGGTCAAGAACATAATCGAAACCTCAGCCGAGGAATCGCTAAAATATGGTCAGAGCTACATCGGCACCGAGCATCTTCTCTCGGCGCTTCTCTCTGAAAACGACTGCATGGCCGTACGGATCATCGCGGCCTGCGGTGTTTCTGTCAACGAATTGAAGAAGGAACTTGCCAGTTTCCTTGACACCGTGCCCGGTAAAAGCTCGATCAAAGAGTTAAAAAGCCGGGATATACCGCGTGTCTCTGTCCCGGGCGCTCCGACCGTTTCTAATTTCGGACGCAACCTGACACTGCTCGCCCGCGCCGGTCAGATCGACCCCATTATCGGCCGCGAGCGTGAAACAATGCGAGTTATCCAGATTCTATCACGGCGAACGAAGAACAATCCCTGCCTCATCGGCGAGCCTGGCGTGGGAAAAACCGCAGTGGTCGAGGGCCTTGCGCAGCGTATAGCTGACGGCAGAGTACCGGATAACCTCAAGGACAAAATAATAGTGACACTTGACATACCCGCGATGATCGCCGGTGCTAAATACCGTGGCGAATTCGAGGAGCGAATGAAAAACGTCATGGAGGAGGTAAGAAAAAACGATTCTATTATCCTCTTTGTCGATGAAATCCACACGATTATCGGCGCAGGAGCAGCCGAGGGTGCGGTTGATGCGGCAAATATCATAAAACCGGCGCTCTCCCGGAGTGAGCTGCAGATGATCGGGGCAACCACACTTGCCGAGTATCGTAAGCATATCGAGAAGGACGCCGCGCTCGAGCGGCGTTTCCAACCGGTGACAGTGGGCGAGCCCACCGGTGAGGAGGCTGTAGCAATTCTTTTCGGCCTGCGTGATAAGTTCGAGGCGCACCACCGTCTCTCTATCTCTGACGATGCGATCGAGGCTGCGGTGACTCTTTCCCAGCGTTATATTCCTGACAGGTTTCTGCCGGATAAGGCAATTGACCTCATCGACGAAGCGGCTTCCGGCTGCCGCATTGCATCATTCTCTGCTCCGCCGGCGCTTACCGCCGCAAAGGAAAGATTGTCAAGTATAGCATGCGAAAAAGAAGAAGCAATAATCGCTCAGAATTTTGAGAAAGCCGCCCAGCTCCGGGACGAGGAAGTAAAACTGAAGCAGCGGTTTGACGATGACAAACGAGCCTGGGACGGTTATCACCCCGAGAGTGATCTCACCGTCACTGTCGATGATATCGAGCGGACGCTTACCCAGTGGACCGGAATACCGGTATCGCGCTCCGACGCGGCCGAAAACCGGCGCATTATGGAGCTCGACAAAAAGCTTAAGGAAAGAATCATTGGCCAGGACAGCGCAATCGATAAAATTTCCGCTGCCATCCGCCGGGGAAGAAGCGGACTCAAGGACCCGCGGCGGCCAGCCGGCTCCTTCCTTTTCTGCGGGCGGACCGGCGTCGGCAAGACCGAACTGGCCCGCGCCGTGTCTGAGGAAATTTTTGGCAAGGATAACTTTATTCGGCTGGACATGTCCGAGTACATGGAAAAGCACAGCGTTTCAAAAATCATAGGTTCCCCTCCGGGATATGTCGGCTACGACGAAGGCGGGCGCCTGACCGAGAGCGTGCGCCGACACCCTTACTCAGTCGTTCTCTTTGACGAAATCGAGAAAGCACACCCCGATATTTTCAATATCCTGCTTCAGATTCTTGACAACGGCAAACTCACCGACTCGCAGGGCCGGCAGGCCGATTTCCGGAACACTATAATTATTCTGACCTCTAATATCGGATTCCTGTCTGGTGCGAATACAACGACACTCGGTTTCGGAGGCTCTTCTGACAACGTTAAAAACGATGACGACGAAAAGCAGGTCATGCGCGCGGTGAGCGAGGCTTTCCGTCCGGAGTTCCTTAACCGTATAGACGAAATAATAATCTTCCGTCCGCTGTCAGCCGCGGATATACGGAAAATAACCCTTCTGACTCTTAATGAGGTCAAACAGCGCGCAATTTCGCTTGGAATCAACCTTGAATTCACTGATTCCGCCGTTGACCTCATCTCCTCTAAAGGTTACAGCCGGCAGTACGGCGCGCGCAACCTGCGCCGCACCGTAGTCAATATGGTCGAGGACAGATTATCAACCCTCATCCTTGAAGGCCGTATAAAATCCGGCGACAGGGTCGCCGTAAGCGGCGGAAACGGCTCGGAGCTGGAGATATCTGTAAAATAAAAGAGATACGCTGGGGGGAACTCCTTTCGTAGGAGTTCCCCCAGACCCTCTTCAGGAACTTTTCAACCTATTGGCTTGGCTGCTTGACAAAATGAGCCCAACCGCGACGCCGTGGCTTTTTATCGTAATCGAGCCGTATTGCCCGCTACACAAACCGGACACCGCCTATCCGCCGCGCGCTGGCTACGCTGGCGGCGGCTAAAAGGAGGAGTCCGGAGAGGAACCATTGGTTCCTTTCCGCGTGTTTCTCTGGACACTCTCTTGACACGCATCAAGAGAGTGTCAACGTAACCTCGGAACCTACTACCGGTTCAATAACGCCGGAAAACTTTCTGCAAGTATTTTATACATAAATCCGCCGCAGACAGCGTCCGCGGCGGATTATTTATATTATCTTTTTTAGTTCATCAAGTGATCTTATGTAGTGGTCTGTCACACATCCCGGATAAAACCTGTCCGGATCAATGAGACAGCCTGAGATTCCGGCATTTTTCGCGGCATCGGTATCTATATCCCTGTCGCCGACCATCAGAGCCTTTCTTCTGTCAATCCCGAATTTATCAATCAGATAGTTGAGCGCGTCAGGCGCGGGCTTGCGCGGAAAGTGATACGTTGTGCTGTCAAGTACAAACTCAAAACAGTCAGCTATACCCATATTCTTTAAAAGCTCATAGACGACAGTTCCGCTGTGCGTGTAAAGGTAGTTCTTTTTGCCGAGCCTCATGGCATACCTTAAAATTTCTTCAGCTTCCGGAAATGCCTTCTGCTCAACAAGGGCAACATTGCGGTGAATTTCATTGTATTTCTTTGCTTCACCTTTTAAATCGTATTGAGCAAGCGCATAACCTACTGATACTTTAAGCTGTCTGTAAACCGTATAATAATCAGCCTCGATACCTTTCTGACCGAGAAGAATCAGCAGCGCCTTTGTATAAACCGGATAAGTGTCTGAGATTGTTCCGTCGAAATCGTAGATGATGTGATCGTACATTTTATAATTCAACTTATTTCTTTCTGTTCAGTTTGTTCATCCGTTTTATTTCTTCTTTTTCGGGGTTGACCGGGTTCAAGAGGGGCGTGAAGTGGATGTTTTTAGTCCCGAAATAATAGCTTATTGTTGAGACGAGCAGTGCTGGAACTATGATGGCAAAATACGCCCACCACGCGGTGTTGAGTGGCATACCAACCGGTTCACCGTTCTGTATGACTGTCGTGTACGGGGTCGTCATAATTCCTGCGTACATTCCCTCGATTACAAGTGCGATCAGTCCGCTTACCTTGGCGCCGGCCACGAAAAGCAGTGCCAGGATTATATTGATCGAGTTTGCGAGGAGAGACATGTAAAGTCCCCGCAGAGGAACCTTTTTAATCTTTCCGTATTCAATGCTCACCCTGTCGCGTGAGCCGACTTCCCAGGTCATATAGTATATGAGAAACAGATAAAAAAGCACCGCGCAGATGCTCGATATAAGCCGCCCATCTTCGTTCCCCGCCAAGCCGAACGCAAGCGACACGGTAAGACCGAGCATCGCCGTTGCGAACTGGTTGAGGAACATCTTAACAGAATAATAGGAATAATCTTTAAAGAATGCTTTCATTTATACCTCCTGATCGAAAGTTCAGCCGTCATCAATTAATGATTATTATAACCTACATTAACCTTTTTTGCAATAGCAGCTGTTTAAAAGTTTACATTTCGTCAACCAATCCGTCTGTTTTGAGGTGTATAATGATTATACAAAATATTTTTAAGGAAGTGACTAAGATGCCGGATACTCACTCCCCGGCGTGCCTGCCTGATATTTTAAATGAATTTTCGTCTTACAAAATTGTCATTCAGGGCTGCTCGCGGAAAACCGCAGAGGAATACCTGCTTGATCTGCGCACTTTCGCACGTTTCATCACCGCCAAGCGCAGCGGGATATCTCCCGAATCTGATGATTTCATGAAAATCGACATATCGGAGGCTGATGCTGAATTCTTCAAATCAATAAAAACACCGGAAATTTACGAATTTCTGCTTTACACCGGCAATGTAAGACGGAACATGTGGGCGGCGAAAGCCCGCAAACTGTCGGCTATCAAAGCACTATACAAATACATGACCGTCAAAAAAAACATGGGTTTTGAAAACCCTGCAACAAATATTGAGTCGCCGAAGCCCAAGAAAACACTGCCGAAATTCCTGACGCTTGAAGAGTCGGTAACCCTATTGAACGCGATACAAAACGATAAAGAATCGAAAACACGGCTTCGCGATTACACAATTGTTACATTATTTCTCAACTGCGGAATGCGTCTCTCCGAGCTTGTAGGCATAAATCTATCTGATATTGACCGGGAGCTGAGATCGCTGCGCGTTGTCGGAAAAGGCAGCAAGGAACGCATAATATATCTTAACTCCGCCTGCCGCGAAGCACTTTTGGAGTACCTTAAGTGGCGCCTGACCGACGAGCATACCCGCCAGTCTTCGAAGGCTCTTTTCCTCAGCAGCCGCGACCAGAGGATCAGCGTCAAGACAGTTCAATGGATGGTTTATAAATACCTTGACGCCGCTGGGCTCGGTTCAAGGCACTTCTCGGTCCACAAGCTGCGTCACACTGCTGCGACTCTCATGTACCAGTCTGGCGAGGTTGACGTCCGCGTGCTCAAGGATATCCTCGGTCATGAGCAGCTCAACACCACGCAGATATACACGCATGTAAGCAACGCTGCGATGTCAGAAGCGATGGAGAAAAACCCGCTGTCAGGAGTTGTAATTCATAAAAAAGATACCGATATAAAGTAAGCAGAACTGCAAATATGTTCGTTATGTGATTTCGGGCTTATATTTTCGCGAAAATCTTCATTTGCGAACACTTTTATGTTATAATCAAGATGATATAAATGAAAGGATGCCGCGCCGGCGCGGCACAATAAGATGGATTTAACGAATTTTAGTCTTCTCTACCCTGATGCAGAAACAAAACGCGCCCATATCAGCGGTGCGGGTGTCCCTGACATCAATATGTTCGTGCTAGGAGAACTCGGCCTCACCGAGATTTTCGATCTAAAGAACACCGACCTCTCGGATTATTTCACGTCCGACCCTGCCGTCATGCGATACCGCATGGAGGCTTTTGACGATATGCTCGCCAACCCTATTATTGCGAAAACGCTCGGAAAGCTTATCCCCATCCTGTCAGACATCCTTGAATTACGCCGGCTCGACGAGGACAGCGGCGAAACAACATCCTACCTTTCGAGCCTGACCGAAATTGAACTATATATTTCTAGCATCGAGGTGCTTCACTCGGGCTTCGCACAGGTCAGGAAGAACATTAAAAGCCGCGCCTTCACGGCTCTTGCCGACCGGATTATTGAGCTCGCCGAAAGCGACTACTATATGGAACTAAACGAAAAGCTCGCCGCCCTCACCGCCCGGGTACGCGACATCAAGAGCGTGACGATCGGTGTCAACCTTGACGCGCAGCTCCGACCGTCGGAAGCCGGAGTACTATCGATAAACCCCGAGCCTTTCCGCTCAGGCGATGTGCTTGAGAAAATCCTGCGCCTAAACTTCAAGGACGATGAATACACCTGCATTGCAAGCCTCGTTCCCTTCGGCAAAAAGCAGACCGAAAACCAGAAGATGGCGCTTTCCTTAGCCTTCAACACCGCGATAAACGAAGTTTACAAGTCTTCACTGCGCTCCTGGAAGAAAATTGTTCAGGAATACGTGCTCGACAATACTGATTTCCTGCTCAATCTGATGCCCGAGATCGAATTTTTCGTCAAGGGTACAACGCTGCAGCAGAAACTTATCGACCGCGGATGTAAACTCGCGATTCCCGATATAGCGCCGGCAGAAGCGCGGATATTCAACGCCAAAGAGCTCTACAACCCCTGTGTAGCACTAAAGGTCGAGGGTGAGATTGTCGACAACGACATCACATTTGACGATAACTCCCGCATTTATGTTCTCACCGGCCCCAACCGCGGTGGAAAGTCGGTTATAACCTGCGCAATAGGTCTTGCTCAGGTAATGATGCAGCTCGGAATGTATGTTCCGGCCACCGAAGCGAAAATCAGCCCGGCTGATGCGATCTATACCCACTTCACCACCGGCGCCGACGACACAATCGACAAGGGACGTCTCGGCGAGGAGTGCGCCCGCCTGCGGGACATATTCGACAAGGTAACGCCCGAAAGCCTTGTCCTGCTTGACGAAACTCTCTCATCCACCGGCTCGTATGAGGCGTCGTATATTGCCGCAGAAGTTCTCGCGGCATTCTCGCGTGTAAATTGCCGCTGCCTCTTTGCGACCCACTTGCACGAGCTCTCAGCCCGTCTCGATGACATAAACGCACGCGCCAAGGCCGACGGGGGAGGATTCATCGAAACACTCGTCGCCGGAATCGAAGGTGAGGGCCGCCGATCCTTCAAGATATACCGTGCCAAGCCCGACGGAAAGAGCTACGCACGTGATATCGCGGAGAAATACGGACTGACTTATGAGAATATAACAAAAAGATTTAGTTAAGAAACGCTGTGGGGAACTCCTTTCGGAGGAGTTCCCCACAGCACCTCCTCATGAACTCTTCAAATTTTGGTTTTTTATTTTAAACACCCGGCGGGAATGTTATTCCTGCCGGGTGTTTAATTTACATCAAATATTATTAATAAGCGAGTTTTTCGGCGATAAAACTCTTCAGCTGTGATATCGGAATTCTCACCTGCTGCATCGTATCGCGGTCACGGACAGTAACACAGTTGTCGTTTTCAGATTCAAAGTCGTAGGTAATGCAGAGCGGTGTGCCAATCTCGTCCTGACGGCGGTATCTCTTGCCGATCGAACCGGTTTCATCGTACTCGACTATAAAATCTTTCGAGAGGTCGTCGGCAATTGCCCCGGCTTTCTCAGCCAGCTTCTTTGAGAGCGGGAGAACTGCTGCCTTTATCGGAGCAAGGAAAGGATGCAGATGCAGAACGACGCGGGTGTCGTTCTTTTCAGCGTCAATGAGTTCCTCGTCGTACGCATCGATGAGGAAGGCAAGCGCCACGCGGTCTGCGCCGAGCGACGGCTCGATAACGTAGGGCACATACTTGGAATTGTCGTCCGGGTCAAAATAATCAAGCTGCTCGCCGCTGTGCTTGATATGCTGCGTGAGGTCGTAGTCTGTTCTGTCGGCAACGCCCCAGAGCTCGCCCCAGCCGAACGGGAAGAGGAACTCAAAGTCAGTGGTAGCCTTTGAGTAGAAGCAAAGCTCCTCGGGACTGTGGTCGCGCAGGCGCAAATGCTCGCGCGTCATGCCGAGGTTGAGGAGGAACTTCTCGCAGTAATCCTTCCAGAATTTGAACCATTCAAGGTCGGTTCCGGGCTTGCAGAAGAACTCAAGCTCCATCTGCTCGAATTCACGTGTGCGGAAGGTAAAGTTGCCGGGTGTGATCTCGTTTCTGAAAGACTTACCAATCTGGCATACGCCGAAGGGTATCTTCTTTCTTGTCGAGCGCGCCACATTTTTAAAGTTTACGAATATACCCTGAGCCGTCTCGGGGCGCAGATAAAGCTCTGAACTTGAGTCCTCTGTGACACCCTGATAGGTCTTGAACATCAGGTTGAATTTCCGGATTTCGGTGAAGTCGCCTGAACCGCAGGCGGGGCACTTGATTCCCTTCTCTTTGATGTATGCGAACATTTTCTCGTTCGACCAGCCGGCGGGGTTGTCTGAAAGCCCGTTAGTATACGCAAAATCCTCGATCAGCTTGTCGGCTCTGTGGCGGGTTTTACAGGACTTGCAGTCCATTAAGGGGTCCGAGAAGCCGCCGACATGTCCCGATGCCACCCAGGTCTCGGGATTCATTATGATGGCGCAGTCAAGACCAACGTTATATTTGCATTCCTGAACAAATTTCTTCCACCAGGCTTTTTTGACGTTGTTCTTGAGTTCAACACCAAGGGGGCCGTAGTCCCAGGAGTTAGCCAGGCCGCCGTAGATTTCGGAGCCCGGGAAGATAAAACCGCGCGATTTGCACAACGCTACGATTTTATCCATTGTTTTTTCTTTATTATCCATATCTTATGATACTCCTTTATACGATGAAGCAATTATACAACATTATAACACGCTTTTCAAGTATTATTTTCCTGCAGCGCTGATATTTCTGACGAGCACCGCCGGAGACGCGTAAACAGTGTATCCGCCGGGAATACCGTATTCGGTTTTATTACCAACATGCGTAATACTTTTAAGCAGCGTGTAAAAGTTCCCGGCAATCGTGAAAGACTTCACAGGTCTTCCCTTCTTACCGTCCTTTATCTCGAATCCGGCACTCTCGACTGAGAAGTCCCCCGTCGTTTCGTTTGCTCCGGCATGCAATCCCTTGACCTCGGTGATGTACAGGCCGTTTCCCATGATTTCAAAGAGCTCATCAAGGCTGTACTGTCCTGGCTCGATTCCGAAACGGTAAGGCCTGATACCTACCATGTCGGCGTAACTTCCCTTGCTGGCGTTTCCGGTACTGATTTTGCCGGCTTTCTTTGCGTTTGTCAGGTCGTAAAGCAGTGTTTTAAGCACTCCGTTCTCGATAACGCTTTTACGGTAAACCGCCACCCCCTCGGCGTCGAAGGTCGTCTGAACCGGGCAGTTCGGGTCGAAGGGATCATCGGTGAGAGTAACGCATTCCGAAGCGACAGAAGTGTTCTCCTTCCCGGCCAGAAGCGACAGCCCGAGGCGCGCGGACTTGCCTGAGAAAACTGATGAGAAAGCCGCGAGAATACTTCTCATCTGACGTCCGTCGATGACGATATCGTAAACTCCGCTCGCCGTCTCCCCGGCGCCGATCTTGCTCCTTGCTTCCTCAACCGCTTTTTTAGACAGTGGCAGCAGGTTTTCCAGCTCATGGCCGAGCGCGAATTCAAACTCGTTCGCCGGCTCTCCGTTTTCCTTAATGACAGCATGAACAAACCCGCCTGACATTCCTGCGGCGTTGTGCAGATCGAGCCCCATGGAATTGTATATATGTGTTTCGGTCTCAAATGCGAAAATCTGGGACTGTGTCCCGTCAGTTACATACTCACTCTCCGCGTATGTATTCCGCTGGAGTGCGAGCGCGTTTTTCTTCATGAGTCCTGCATCGGGGAAAACCACCGGAGAAGATGTTTTCCTGCCGTACTCAGCCGAGCCGCCATAAATGAATACTTCGTCGTTATTCTCGATATATTTCGCGTTGTTCGCGGCGCGGCTGACCAGCTCGCACATCTCACCCGACTCCATCAGCTCAGTCGAGGCGTAACCCATTTTCCCGCCGATTATGCAGCGGAAACAGATGCCACCCGAAACACCCGAGGAAAAATTGCTGATTTCGTCCTTAAGCGTCTCTGTGCTGACCTCGCGAGCTGATTTATAATATATTTCGTATTTATCAATTCCGGCAGATTCAGCGGCTTCGATGAGAGCTTTTTTCAGTTTTTCAAATCCAGTCATTGTAAAATCTCTCCTTTCATCTTCCGCCGACGGTAATTGACGACACCCGGATGAGCGGCTGACCGACATCTGTCGGCACTGAACCGCTTGATGAGCCGCACATTCCCTGTCCGGTCTCAAGGTTCTGGCCAACCATATCAATATCCTTCAGTATCTGGGAACCGGTACCGATGAGAGAAGCTCCGCGTACCGCTTCGCAAATCTTGCCGTTTCTTATCATGTAACCCTCGCGGACAGCAAAATTGAAAGCTCCTGTAAGCGGGTTGACCGATCCGCCCCCCATTTCCTTTGCGTAAAGGCCGTACTCTATCGATTCAATGATATCATTGTTTTTGTCCGGACCGTTCAGTATAAAAGTGTTCGTCATTCGCGAAGTCGGCTCGTATGTGTAATTCTGTCGGCGGCTGTTGCCGGTCACCGGCATATTCATCCGGCGTGAGCCAAGGCGGTCGATCATGTAATTCTTCAGCACACCGCGCTCTATAAGAATATTCCGACGCGTCGGGTTGCCTTCATCGTCAATGTTGACTGAACCCCAGGCGTTCGGTATCGTGCCGTCGTCGACTGCGCTTACCTTTTCGTTCGCGATCACCTGTCCGAGTTTTCCGGTCATCTGCGAGGCTCCCACTGCGACTGATGTCGCCTCAAGCGAATGCCCGCAGGCTTCGTGGAATATCACCCCGCCGAAACCGTTCTCGATGGCAACAGTCATTTTCCCGGCCTTGCAGTATTCGGCTTCAAGATTTGTAATCGCTTGTTTTGCAGCCTTCCTGCCGATGTCCTCGGGCAGGTGTTCCTCGAAAAATTCAAGCCCCTGAAGTCGTCCCGGAGACGCTCCCCCCGACTGGTTCTCGCTGCCGTTTGACGCGATGGCGTTTATTCCCATTCTCGTACGCACACAGCGATCGGTTGTATAAAGTCCATCGCTGTTCGCAATGAGAATATTTCGGTTGACGTTAATCAGCAATCCCTCAACCTGAATAATTCTTTTATCACATATCTTTGCTGCTTCACATCCGGATCTGAGAAGATCGATTTTAAACTTAGTAAGAGAATCGGACGGCACGATTCTCACCGGGTGAATATTCGGAAACACTCTCTCGGTAAGAATTATATTTGCATTAGCCGAAGCTTCGCCGATCGCTGCTGCTACAGAGGCTGCGCAGATCATCAGCCCTTCCTCGGTTATATCTGTGGTCGACGCGAAGACGGTTCTCACGCCGACAAAAGCCCTGATTCCGGCACCTGATATAGTGTTGTCGCACAGAGATTCTATTTTTGAATCAATATAGTTTGCTGAGGACGAATATGTCCGCTCGGCGAAAATCTCGGCGAAGTCGGCGCCGGTTGACATGGCGCGGACGAGAACTTTTTCAAGTAAATGTCTAGTCAGCATCATTTTCGGTCCTTTTCACAGTTTTATTTATGTATAAGACCGACCACTCCCCGTCAGAATAACTAAGCTTTGTAATGGAGCAGTTTTCGATCTTAAGTTTCGGTGTGTAAATCGGCATTTTCAGTATATTCGATAAAAATCCGAGAATTGCACCTCCGTGTGTGATAAGTGCAATTTTTCCCGAAGTTGTGTCTTTTTCGAGATCCCGGAGAAATCCTGCCGTGCGGTCGAGCACCGACTGAGCGCTCTCACCTCCGTAGGCAGAATAATCGAGCCGGCGGCAGTTCCTTATATATTCGTCGCCGTATATTTTGTACATTTCTTCTCTTGTTCGGCCCTCGAAAACGCTGTTGTTGATTTCGCGCAGCCTTGCATCGAACTCAATATTATCTCTGTCCCCAAAAACAATCGAACAGGTTTGCTTCGTCCGGTTGAGATCGCTGCAGATAATACGGTCGAATTTTTTATCCTTCATGAAGTCGCGCAGTGCCTCTGCCTGAGCTATCCCGTTCTCGTTTAGTGCAACGTTTCCCCAGCCTTGATGAAATCCCAAGCGGTTTCCTTCAGTCTGTCCGTGCCTGATTAAATAAACCTTCATTATACTTGTTTCCCGTATCCTTTAAATAATCTTTATAACTATCAACAGTTGTTAACTATTGATTTTTAATCGTCCAGCCGCTCGGCAAGCTCAATTCTGTATTTCTGATAAAAACTCTCAAAGTATCCGCCATCAAGGGCATCCCTGATTTTTTGCATAAGTTCATTGTAGAAATAAAGATTATGCACGACTGCGAGCCTCATACCGAGTGATTCCTTTGCCTTGATCAGGTGCCGTATATATGAACGACTGTAGTTCCGGCAGGCAGGACAGCCGCAGCCTTCGTCAAACGGACGCGGGTCCCGGGCGTATTTTTCGTTGAGAGCGTTAATTTTACCGTGCCAGGTGAAAAGATTGCCGTGCCGGGCATTGCGGCTGGGCATCACGCAGTCGAAGAAATCAATCCCGCGGTGCACTCCCTCAAGTATATTGACCGGCGTCCCGACGCCCATGAGGTATCTCGGCTTATTGCCCGGCATGTGCGGCTCGACCTCGTCGATTATCCGGTACATTTCCTCGGCCTCCTCGCCAACTGCGAGTCCGCCGATGGCATACCCCGGCAGATCGAGTTTCGCGATTTCGTCCATATGCCAGATTCGCAGGTCTGCATATGTTCCGCCCTGGTTGATACCGAACAGGAGTTGGTTTTTATTGATCGTATCTGGCAGCATGTTGAGGCGTTCCATCTCGGCCTTGCAGCGCACGAGCCAGCGGGCGGTACGCTCACAGGAGGTCTTCACGTAATCGTAAGGTGCAGGATTTTCGACGCACTCGTCAAAGGCCATTGCAATCGTTGAGGCGAGGTTCGATTGTATTTTCATGCTCTCCTCAGGCCCCATGAAGATACGTTTTCCGTCAATATGCGAAGCAAAATGCACGCCGGCTTCGGTTATCTTGCGAAGCGGGGCAAGCGAGAAAACCTGGAATCCGCCGCTGTCGGTAAGAATCGGTCTCTCCCAGTTCATGAATTTATGGAGTCCGCCCATCTCTCGTATCAACCCGTCACCCGGGCGGATGTGAAGGTGGTATGTGTTTGACAGCTCGACCTGGCAGCCGATGTCGATAAGCTCGCGCGAGGACACTCCGCCCTTGATTGCAGCACAGGTGCCGACATTCATGAAAACGGGTGTTTGTATATCCCCGTGAACTGTGTGGAGGACGCCCCGCCGTGCGCGCGCGTCGGTAGTCAGTATTTCAAACATCGATTTATATTTCTCCAATTTTATGTTCTTTTGAATTGCCTGTCAAGCGCTGCCTTGCTGATTTCCATCGCCACCGGCCTGCCGTGTGGGCAGACGGTGATGTCGGGTATCTCTATCAGCTTGCCGATGAGCCATCTTATATGATCGGGGCCGTATTCCCGCCCGGCCTTGATTGCCGCCTTGCAGGACGCCTGATAAAGCGCCTTTTCGAATATTATGTCCCGCGTCAATCCGGCCGAACCGGCTTCGTTCATCAGGCGGTCTGCGATTGTCATAAAAATATCCTCTACCGCCGAAAGCTCAATTATATCAGGAACGGTATTGACTTTGACTGTATATTTTTCGGTCTCAAAATGAAAACCGATTTTCTCAATTTCATCCCGGTACTGTGAAAGTATCAGCACCTCGTCGCTTTTCAGCATAAACTCAACCGGTAGCATGAGAACCTGCGAACGAACTTCTGCAGATTTCATACCGGCCTTGAATTTCTCGAATATTATACGCTCATGTGCCGCGTGCTTGTCAACAAGCAGCATTTTTTGCCCGAAGTCTACTATTATGTATGTGTTGAAAACTTCGCCGATTATTCTATATTGAGGTAGGTTTGTGCCTGCCGGGACTATATTCTCTTCCTGTGAGCCGGTTTTATCGGGCAGCAGATTCTCATCTGTTAGCTGAGGGGGTTCAGTGATGGGCGGCAGTGTCTCCTGAATATTTTCAGACGGCAGATTTTCGCCGTCACTTACGCCATCGATAGGAAGCTCGTTTCCCGGTTTTTTAAACTCCTCAATATAGCTTTCGGTGGTCAGCTTGTCCGGCATCTGCTTCTCAGAAGCTTTCGACGTGACTGGGGGAAATGTGGTTTTCACTTCCGGTTCCTGCTTTATTATAATCCGGCTGTCGGGATTCTTAAGCGGCTGTACCGCGTTTCTTACGGTGCTTGCCGCCGGCTGTCCTGACGTAAACAGTTTTTTATATTCCTCATAGGAGATCCGGCTCAGTTTCGACGGGTCGATGTCGGGACGGGCAGAGTTGCTTTCAAGCGCGTTTTTGATACCGTAATATATAGCCTCGAAAACCGGCTTTTCGTTTGAAAACTTGACCTCGAGCTTGGCCGGGTGGACGTTCACGTCGACCGATCTCGGGCTGATGCCGATAAAAAGTATACAGACCGGAAACTTTTCCTGGGGCATATATGAAATATATGCCTGCTCGACTGCCGCCGACGCTGTTTTGCTTCTTACATAACGCCCGTTGATGAAAAAACTCTGACCGCTGCGGTTGGGCTTTACATTATCGGAACGCCCGGCGTAACCTTTAACGCTGATTCCCTCGTACTCAAAAATTATTTCAAGCAGCCCTTTCGCAAACTCGCGGCCGTACAGCGCGTAAATTGTGTTCAGCAGTTTTCCGTCGCCTGCAGTACTAAGCTTCTCCTCGCCGTCCGAGATGAAACGGATTGCAATTTCGGGGTGGGACAGTGCGATTTTTTCAACCGCAGCGCTCACAGCCGCCGTCTCGGTGACGTCTTTCTTTAAAAACTTACGGCGGGCCGGAACGTTGAAAAAAAGGTTTTCAACCAGCACCGTCGTTCCCTCCGAGCAGCCCCGCTCACTCACACCGAGAATGTCGCCGCCGCTGACCTCGATAGACGCCCCCGACACCCCTCCCCGCTCGCGCGAAATTATACGCATGTCGGAAACCGCGGCGACGGCAGCCAGCGCCTCACCCCGGAAGCCGAGCGTCATGATCCCGTCAAGGTCAGAAGAGTCCTTTATCTTGCTTGTTGCATGACGGCGCACAGCCACGGCAAGGTCGTCCTTCTCAATCCCGCAGCCGTTGTCCGAGACGCGCATAAAGGCGACGCCTCCGTTCTGTATTTCAACCGTTATCCGGTCGGCGCCCGAGTCAATAGAGTTTTCCATCAGTTCCTTGATGACCGACGCGGGTCTGTCAACCACTTCGCCGGCGGCAATCAGGTTCGCAACTGCGAAGGACAAAATATTTATCTTTCCCATATTCCCAGGGCACCTCCCTTCTTATTTTTTCAGTCTTTTCTGCAGATTGAAAAGGAATGACATCGCTTCGTACGGCGACAGCGTATTTATGTCGACGCCGCGCAGTTCCTCAATCACCTGTTCATTTATCATGTCGTCTATGCTGATAACTGATGTGTCCTTCTTATCCGCTTCGGGTATGTCACCGGCAAATGCGTTCTTCGCCGCACTCGCTGCCGCCTCAACCTCTGATAAAACTTCTTTCGCCCGCTTAATGACCTCGTTCGGAATACCGGCGAGTTTAGCGACCTCGATGCCGTAGCTGTCGTCGGTCGAGCCGCGGACTATCTTGCGCAGGAATGTGATGCTGTCCCCGCGCTTCTTTGCAGCTATATTGTAATTAACCACACCTTCGCACACGCCCTCAAGCGAAGTAAGTTCGTGGTAATGCGTGGCAAAAAGCGTTTTCGCACCTATCTTTTTGCTGCTTGTGTACTCGGCTATCGCCCGGGCAATGCTCATGCCGTCATAGGTCGAGGTTCCGCGCCCTACCTCGTCATAAATAATGAGGCTGCGGCGCGTGGCGTTCTTCAGGATATAGGCCACTTCATTCATCTCAAGCATGAAGGTCGACTGACCAGACGCCAGGTCGTCTGACGCCCCGACGCGTGTAAACACCTTGTCCACAATGCCGATTTTTGCCTCGGCCGCCGGTACGAAGGAACCGATCTGCGCCATGACGGTAATTAATGCCACCTGGCGCATGTATGTCGATTTACCCGCCATGTTCGGACCAGTTATGAGCATCAGTCGGCTGTCTCTGGTATTAAGATACGCGTCGTTCGGAACGAAATATGTGTCCTTGACGAACTGCTCGACCACCGGGTGCCGCCCGTCTTTTATAATTATTTCATCCGAATTATTTACCTCAGGCCGTACATACCTGTTTTTCGAGGCGACCGCCGCAAGACTTAAGTAAGCGTCCAGCGTAGCTATAAGTGCCGCTGTTTTCTGTATCCGCGAACTGTTCCCGGCCACAAACTGTCGCACCTTCTGGAATAGCTCGTACTCAAGGGCTGAGAGCTTGTCCGTCGCTCCAAGTATCGTTGCCTCCATGTCCTTAAGTTCGTCGGTGATGTAACGCTCGCAGTTCGATAGCGTTTGCTTCCGGATATATCTGTCGGGTACCTGGGAAATCAGTGATTTTGTGACCTCTATGTAATAACCGAAAACGCGGTTGTAGCCGATTTTCAGCGTCTTGATACCGGTTTTCCCCCGCTCCTCGTCGGCGATACGTTTTATCCAGTCGCCGCCGTCGGTCTTTACTCCGCGCAGGTAATCGACGTCCTTGTCGTAACCTTCTTTAATTATATCTCCCTCGCGAACCGAGAATGGCGGGTCCTCGCGTATGGCTTCGTCTACCGCCCTGTAAATATCTTCGAGGGTATCGAGCTCACGGTATATCCGCGAGAGTTCGGCTGAGCTGCATTTCCCTATCAGCCGCCGAACCTCGGGCAGTACACCGACGGTCGAAGACACCGCGCGTAAATCGCGGCCGTTCGCGGTGCCGTATACGATTTTTGTGATCAGCCGCTCGAGGTCGAGTACGTTTGAGAGCAGTGCCGAAAGCTCTTCGCGCAGCATAAAGTCACCAGAGAGTTCCTCGACCGCACCGAGCCGCTTTTCAATATATGCCGTGTTCAGCAGCGGGTGCTCAATCCACTTGCGCAGCATACGCGCACCCGGTGAGGTTTTCGTTGAATCGAGAACCCAAAGGAGCGAGCCTTTTTTCTCCTTGCCGCGCATAGTTTCGGTCAGCTCGAGGTTACGGCGGGTGTTCAAATCAAGATCAAGATACTGGCGCTCACCGTAGACAGTCAGCTCCTTTATATACGATATGTCTGATTTCTGAACCTCGGCGATGTACCCGATGAGAGCGCCGAGCGCCGAAATCATCGGCTTGTCGTCAAAGTCCTCCTCGCGCATAGTTTCAGCGAACTGCGCCCGGACCAGCCCCTCAGCTGTCACAATTTCATAACGCGACGGTTGATTTTCGGTGAGCATTATGTTTTTATGATTCGCAAGATAATCTGACAGCCTGTCAAGTTCAGAGGTACTGACGTTCGTTATGATTTCACGAGGTGCGTATACTCCGAGTTCGTTTATAAGCGAAACTTCCCATGACTTCCCCGTGAGGCCTGTGGCGTAAACCTCAGCCGTTGAAATATCGGCAAAAGCTACGCCTGCCCCGTCGGTGCCAATACAGACAGAGGCGATATAGTTATTCTGCGTCGAGTCGAGCAGATCAGTCTCAATTAAGGTTCCAGGGGTGACAACTCTTATTACCTCGCGGTCAACGAGTCCTTTTGCGAGCGCCGGGTCCTCGGTCTGCTCGCAGATCGCCACCTTGTACCCCTTCTCGATCAGCTTGCCGATGTAGGCTTCGGCGCTGTGATAGGGCACCCCGCACATCGGAGCGCGCTCGGCCTCGCCGCAGTCGCGGCCGGTTAGTGTCAGGTCAAGCTCACGCGAGCCTGTAACGGCGTCGTCAAAGAACATCTCGTAAAAATCACCGAGACGGTAGAATAAAAGGTGATCCTTATACTGTTCCTTGATTTTAAAGTATTGCTCCATCATCGGAGTCATGCTAAAAACCTCCGAGAATGATTATTATTTAGTGGTGGCAGCCGCCGGCGCAGCCCGAGCACTCGTGCTTGCAGGGCGCTTTTCCGGTTATGGCGAAAGAGATCTGGTCGTTGACCATCTCCATAAGCTCGTTCACTTCGTTCTGCGCTTCGGTGTAAGCGACGTAAACCGGGTTTTCGGTAATCAGTTTATAAAGTTCGTCGAGTCTCGCCTGGAGTGTGTCGACGAGGTGCGTGTCAACCTCGTCCATAGTTCCGGCTTTGTCGAGTGTTTTTCTGTCTGCTTCGTATTCGTGCAGGTATTCAGCGATTTTCGCGTCGGCCTCGTAAGCGGCTTTAGCTGCGTCGAACTTTTTATATGTCGCGCTTTCCTTAATTGTAGTTCCGAGTTGAGTTGCTGCTTCCATGATTTCCATGTGTTTTTACCAATCTTTCATCAAATTTTGTGCCCGTAAAGCGCGAAGGCTTCGGTGCGGTCAATTTTTATATTTAGGAATTTACCTGTTGAGTTTTCCCCTGGTTTCCCTTCAAAGAATACTATCTTATTGCCATCGGTCCGCCCGCTCATCATGGCGGCGTCGGTCTTGCTTTCCCCGTCCGAGAGAACGCGGACTACAGTGTCTTTTACCTTTTCGTTTATTTCCGCCGATATAGCGTTCTGAACTTCGAGCAGCCGGGCGAATCTTTTGCTCTTTATTTCCTCAGGTATCTGTCCTTCCATCGTCGCCGCCGGAGTTCCCCGGCGGGGCGAATAAATGAAAGAAAAGATCATGTCAAACCTGACTGTTCTGAGCAAATTCAGCGTTTCTTCAAAATCTTCGTCAGTCTCACCCGGGAATCCGACTATAATATCAGTCGTCAGCGTGATATCCGGGATTTTTGATCGCATATACTCAACCGTTGCGAGGTATTTTTCGCGGTCATAATGCCGGTTCATGGCTTTGAGTATCCTGTCGCTGCCTGATTGCAGCGGCAGATGGAAGTGCCGAGCCGCTTTGTCCGATGCTGCGAGAGCATCGATCAGCTTCTCTGTCGCGTCCTTCGGGTGGCTGGTCATGAAGCGTAGTCGGAAGTCTCCGTCAATTGTGGAAATGTCCTTTATAAGATCGGCAAAATCATAACCTGTCCCGAAATCTTTTCCGTAAGAATTGACGTTCTGACCGAGCAGTGTTATATCGCGGCAGCCGCTCAAGGCAAGCTCTTTTACCTCTTTTATAATATCCTCAGGCTTCCGGCTTCTCTCGCGTCCGCGGACATACGGAACGATGCAGTAAGAGCAGAAATTGTTGCAGCCGTACATGACCGAAACCCAGGCGCGGTATGGCGAATCACGCTTAACCGGCACGTTTTCTGCAATACTTGTTTCTTCATCCTCCGGGCAGAATAGCCGTCCGCTCCCCGAGAGCCGCTCAAAAACGAGTTTTGGAAGGTGATGAATAGAAGAAGTTCCGAAAACTATATCGACATACGGATAACTGTGCTTAAGAGTGTTTTTTCGGTACTCCTGCGAAACCATGCAACCGCACACGGCGACAATGGCCGACGGGTCGCGGGTCTTTACATGCTTTAACTGCCCGATGACCGAAAGTGCCTTTTTCTCGGCATGCTCGCGTATCGCGCAGGTATTCACAACAATAAGAGAAGCGCCGTCGGGCTTATCTGTTAAGTCGTACCCCATCGCTGCAGCCATTCCGGCAAGCTTTTCACTGTCGGCTTCGTTCTGCTGGCATCCGAAGGTTCTGATGAACGCCGCGGGACGTGTCCCGGCCGTCCGCGTTTTATTTTCATTTATTTCTTTTATGAGCGAAATGTATTTCTCCATACTCTCTCCCCGGGTTTCTGCGGGGACATTATTCTCCGACATCGGTTCTCCTGTTTATTATTTTCCGTTTATGCAAGACTATTTATTTATTATATATCATATTTGCGGGATTGTCAATTTTTATCGGATCAGTTTCGCTTATAAATTATTATAGCATCATAAGCTGTTAAAAACAATAATCTCGAGAGAATCAAAAGTTTTTTAACTTTTTTCAAAAAAGGTGTTGCATTATCAGGCACGATATGATATAATACCTTTCGCGCGGAGGCATAGCTCAGTTGGTTAGAGTACATGCTTGACATGCATGGGGTCATTGGTTCGAACCCAATTGTCTCCACCACCGGCAACCGGTTAGCCGTAAAGGCTCCGGTCTTACATTAAAAAGTCTCTTTTGTTTAACAAAAGAGACTTTTTAAATATTAACGACATGTAAGAGGACAGGCAATGAATATTTTATATCCGATGAAACTTACCGCAGTACCTGTAAACATGATCTGGGGCGGCTCACGGCTGCGCGATAAATTCGGCAAACCGGGCACCGGGGATAAAACCGGTGAGACCTGGGAGCTGTCTGTTCGCGATAAGCAGATGTGCAGAATTGAGAACGGCAGATATGCCGGAATGACAGTGCGCGGATTCATCGAGGCTGCAGGGCTTGGCAGCGTTTCGCCCGACTATGACGGCGGACGGTTTCCCCTGCTCATCAAATTCATCGACGCAGCGGACAGGCTGTCAGTGCAGGTTCACCCCGACAACGAGTACGCTTCGCGCGTTGAGAACGACTTTGGAAAAACCGAGATGTGGTATATAATCGACGCCGATCCGGGAGCAGAAATAATATATGGCTTCGCAGATGGCTGCACCGAAAAAGACTTTAAAAAAGCCTTTGAACAAGGCCGGCTTGAAAAAGTCTTAAATTACGTCAGGGTTAAACCGGGTGATGTGTTTTTCATCCCGGCCGGGCTCATACATGCGATCGGGAAAGGTATTTTCATAGCCGAGATTCAGCAGAACTGTGACCTCACTTACCGCGTTTACGATTACGACCGCCGCGACGCGAACGGAAACACCCGCGAGCTGCATATAAAAAAAGCGCTCGACGTCGTCAAGCCCTTCACCGATACTGAGATAATAAACATCCGCTTTTCAGCGGCATCTTCTGCCGAAAGGCAGGACTGCACACTGCTCGCCCACTGTGATTATTTTAAGGTGAAAAAATATGATATTGATGGTTCTCGGGAGTTTTCAGCAGGGGCGGAAAGCTTCAATTCCCTGCTCTTTATAACGGGCGGAGGTAAAATTATGTCTGGCGGCGAGGAATATCCGGTTAAAGCCGGGGATAGCTGGCTGATACCGGCGGGGATGGGGAAATATACTGTGGCAGGGGAAATGAGCTTTTTAATAGCTTCAATTAAATAAAAAAACATGCTGATTATAAAAAATCAGCATGTTTTTTTATATCCGGCGTTATAAACCTTGGATGCGAGGATTCGGGGGTGTTACTCTCTTGCCACGTGGCAAGAGAGTAACCAGAGAAACACGCGGAGAGGAACCCAGGGGTTCCTCTCCGGACTCTTCCTTCTGGTGCTCAGAAGACATAAGTGTACTTGCTCAGCAGCGTGGGCGCCGGCGGAAATTATAACACTTACACTTAATTCAATCTTCAGCGGATGACGAACGCCATATACTGAAACGTTTATACAGCGGGCCGTCGCGTGGTTTCACGCGACGGCGTGGGGCTCGCCGGATGGGGTGCAAAATTTTACTTTTGAAATTTATCATTCCGTAATATGCGTCCCTACGTCTCCACGTCCCGGCGTCGCAACAGGGATGTGGGGCCCAATTGCGACGCCGCAGTTCGTTAATGCACAGAAGGTTTTGTCGAACAGTTAGATTTTTATAAAAGTTCTCGCCAGGCCTCTTTCAAGAGGCCGCGTATCCTCGTTCCTCGTTCCTCACCCTCCTGATATGTAAGTCCTCGGGCTTTTGCCGGTCATCTTTTTAAAGAAGGTGCTGAAGTAGTTCTGGTCGGTAAAGCCGAGGCGCAGGGCGGTTTCCTTGATGGATAGGCCGCTGTTAAGAAGCGATATTGCTTCCTTGGCTTTGATGTCACGGAAATACTGCATGATACCCTGTCCGGTATACCTATGAAAAATCTGCTTGGCGCCTGAAGCGCTCATGCCGCAGGCATGAGCCACGTCATCGATACTCAGCTGGACGCTTATATTTTCAGTCAGGTATTTCATTATATCGTGGTATTTTATAGCGCACTCGGTACTGCTGGTCTCGGCTGCATGGCGGATTTGATTTCCGGAAAAAATTTTCAAGAGGAGATTTTCAAGATTGTTGACAGCAGTCTCAAGTTCTGCCTCGTGTCCGGGCAGGATGCCGGTTACCCTGCGGGCGTTCAACTCACAGCTGCCGCTAATCAGCCGGTATATTTCCCTGTAAGCATTAATTTCATCTACGGAAATGTTAAAGACAGTGCCGGAAATCACCGGCGTGATGTCGGCGTCGAAGGAAAGTATGATAATTGTCGGCGAGGTCTGATCCTCAGACCAGATGCGGTGGAACTCCATAGGTTTGTGAACGACGAGGTTCCCTTCTGTAACCTTATAAACATCCATGTCAGCCGCGATGCCGACTACTCCTGAGAGTACACAGATTATTTCATAAAAGTTATGTGACTCGCCGGCAAAAGAAAAGTGGTTGTCGAAGGTAATTTCAAACGCTGTATAAAGCGCTTTTACCCCTATCGGGCGTATCACGTTGCAGGGTATCCATCGTTTCATACCTTTTTTCTTCTTTCTCCGAATGCCTTTGTCTTTTTTCAAATATTATATGTCTGTTAACATATTTACATTTGAATTCGAACATGATTTAATTATAATAGATGGTTTTGTAAAAATCAATAGATTTACTTCAGAAAGACAGGAATTTTGTATGAAAATCATTATTTGCGACAATTACAATGAAATGTCCGAGACGGCCGCAGACATTGTTGCCGGAGCAATATCAGGTAAGCATATCAACCTGGGGCTTGCCACCGGCTCTACGCCGGAGGGAATGTACGATCGGCTCGCTGACTTAAATGCTAAAGGAAAATGCGATTTTTCGGGCGTCACCACCTTTAACCTCGACGAATATTACCCGATTAAGGCCGACGACCAGCAGAGCTACCGTTATTTTATGGACAAGCACCTATTTAACCGTGTCAATATAGATAAAAAAGCCACTTTCATTCCTGACGGAAGCGCGAAAGACCCCGATAAAGAGTGCGCTGAGTATGAAAAGAAAATCGCCGCGCATGGCGGTGTTGACCTGCAGGTTATCGGAATAGGCCCCAACGGACATATCGGTTTCAACGAACCTGATGACGATCTCTACCCCCTGACTCACGTGACAAAGCTTTCGGCGCGTACGATCGAAGCCAACTCCAGATTTTTTAAATCTGCTGACGAAATGCCTAAGAAGGCACTTACGATGGGCATGAAAACGATTCTCTCGGCGAAACGTATACTCGTACTCGCCAGCGGCGCAGTTAAACACGACTCTATCGTAAAACTGCTTGACGGTAAAATCAACACAAAATGCCCTGTCACACTCGTCAATCTTCACAGCGACGTGACTTTAGTCTGCGACAAGGAGGCTTTCTATGGCAAATAATCACCCAGATCCTCATTCAATCAGATTCGGGACCGGAGGCTGGCGCGCTATAATCGGAGAAGATTTTATCCGGGAGAATGTTGTCCGTGTGGCACAAGGTATCTGCCAGCTGGCAATGCTTGAAAAAAACACCGACAAACCGATAGTCATCGGTTACGACCGGAGATTTCTGTCTGACAACGCCGCCAGGTGGGCCGCCGAGGTTTTCTGCGCCAACGGTATAAACGTACTTTTCATGAAACGCAGCGCTCCGACGCCGCTTATCATGTTCATCGTCAAAGATATGGGACTTCATTACGGTATCGAGGTCACAGCGAGCCACAATCCGTCGTATTATAACGGAATCAAGCTGATAATACACGAAGGCCGCGATGCCTCGCTCGAAGTCACCGGGAAGCTAGAAAATATAATTGCCAGTATTAACCTTGCCGAAATCAGATGTGCCGCTTTCGATGAATGCGTTGCCGACGGGCGTGTGAAATACATGAGGCACCCATTCAACGGTTTTATTGACAGCATTCTCTCAAAGCTTGACCTTGAAACAATCAGAGAACGCGACCTGCGTGTGCTCTTTAACCCTATGCACGGCTCGGGTACCTACCCATTGATGACAATACTTTATACTGCACGCTGTACCGTAGACCTGATCGGCAGCGAAAAGGATGCCTATTTCGGCGGCCGCGACCCTGCTCCGACCGGAAAGAGCCTGAACGATTTCCGCGACAGCGTCGTAAACGGACATTACGACCTCGGTATCGCCTTTGATGGCGACGGCGACAGGATTGGCATCATCGACTCAAACGGCAGATACATTACAGCGAACGAAATACTCTGCCTCTTATACTCTTATCTTTATGAGGTAAAGGGCTGGCACGGTCCTGTCGTACGCAATCTTGCGACCACACATATGCTCGACCGGATAGCTGAATCATATGGCGAGAAATGTTACGAAGTACCGGTTGGTTTTAAATACATCTCCTCGGCAATCGACGAACACGACGCGGTTCTTGGAGGCGAATCCTCGGGCGGACTCACGGTAAGAGGTCACATATTCGGAAAAGACTCGATATATGCCGCCTCGCTTATCGTGGAAATGATCTGTAAAACCGGCAAGTCGCCTACCGAACTTATCGATGCTATGACCGCAAAATACGGGAATTTCGTAATGGTTGAGGACAATAACCATTTTGACCCATCAGACAGAACCCGGATCACCGACCTCATAATGACAAAAAAGCTACTCCCCGATTTCGGCAACCGGAAAATACGGAAGGTCTCCTATGAAGACGGCTGTAAGGTCACCTTCGGGGACGATTCATTTATCATCTGCCGCTTCTCGGGCACCGAGTCGCTGCTCCGCATTTTCGCTGAGGCATCAGACGAGACCGGAGCGAATGAGCTGATCTCAATTTTCAAGGACTTTGTTTCAAGAAAGTAATATAAAAAGCGCATACATATCTCACATAATGAGAAACATATGCGCTTTTTATTTCGTTATTTTTAATTCAGTGACAGGTATTCTTCTTTCGTACCGAAGAATGAATTCTCATGATTGATATGAAGTATATGAGTCGCATAGCACAGAGCCGCGTTTCTGTCGCCGGTCATAATTATGACAGTGATTTTTTCTTCGCGGTTCAGTTTTGCAATTATGTCATAAAGCTCTCTTATGGCAATCGCATCGAGCCCTGCCGCCGGCTCATCGAGAACAAGCAGCTTTTTTGTGGCGCAAAGAGCCCTCGCCAGCATCACCCGCTGCCGCTGGCCGCCCGACAGTTCCCTGAAGTTCCGATCTGCAAGGTTAGAAATACCGAGCTTTTTCATATTATCCTCAGCATCCTGCCGGTCTTTCTTTGAGTAAAAAGCCCCGAAGCGGTGACGGTTGAGACAGCCCGACAAAACCACTTTCCCGGCTTTGTCTGAAAATCCATTCAGTATCTCGGGCTGCTGCGGTAAAAATCCTATTTCGTTCTTATTCAGCCCGTCTCCAAAAATCATAGTTCCCGACGCAGGCTTTTCAATTCCGAGGATGACCTTCAGCAGCGTACTTTTTCCGCAGCCGTTCCCTCCGGTCACCGCGAGAAAGTCTCCCGAATTCACGATGAAATCGAGCCCGCTGACAATTATTCTACCCTCGTAACCGAGTGATAAATGGCGGCAATAAATCAGCGGCATTTTCCCGGTATCTCCCTGTTCAACTAATCCAATTTTTTTATCCAATATTTCCGTTCACCGTTACTTGTAAATTAATATACTAAGTCTGCTTCTTCCGCCACGCTCCCGTCACTTCCGGTGAACTTAACGTTGCAATGGTCGGTGTAAAGCGTAAATGCTCCACCGAGGAATGGCGCGTCCTTAGACGGCCTTGATGCGGCAATCACCGGGCAGGGCTGACCTTTGTGGTCGCGCTCACTGCCGGGGAGGGTAATATAACATTTATGTACATGCCCGCAAATCATGATTTCGGGTTTCACATGCTCGCGGAGCAGTTGTGACCAGAGCGTATAGGTTTCCTTTTCAATATCAAAAGGCGCACCGAAAGTCTGCGTAAAGGGATTGTGCACCACGACGATACGGTGAGTGATCCCCTCTGCCTCGTATTCATTTTTTCTGTCTGCGATAACCGACTTTATATATTCGGTCTCACGCCGCCTGAAGTCCTCGCAGCAGATAGTATGCCCGTATTCGACGTTTCCGTCAGGTTTGTCCTCGGCGCAGTCAAGTACAAGTCCCCAAATGTGGCCAAGGCGGAATGAGTAATATGAACGCCCGTTGTCTGTCGGGGTATGGTCGGCGATCTTCTCGGCAAAAACTCCGCGCATGTCGTGGTTGCCGCGCGAGAAGATGACCGGTATTTCCCCGTCTGTCAGCTGAGAAGCTATATTGTGGATTGCCGTGAAATACTCAATCTTACCGCTGTGATTCGGTATGTCACCGTTCAATATCAGTACGTCAAGCTTTTCACCGAAATACTTCCCTGCCGCCACCGGAGCGTCAACCTGGTTGTGCGCGTCGGCGATGTGATACATCCTCACCGGGTCGCCGGCGACAGGCCGGAAATCCGATTCGTAAACTTCTATTTCGTCGGGCTCGGAAAAATATGGCTTGCGCTCGGGGATTCTCCTGAAGCAGACCCTGTATTTTTTCTCACGGTCAAGCTCATCCGCCGGCACCGTCATTCGGTGCGTGGTTACATCGGAGCGCAGAATACCGTTTGAGTCGTCGTAATAATTCTTTCCTCCGACCTCAACCCACATCATAGTGGGACAGGAGACCGGAATCATGATCTGGTATGTATTCCGAACAACATAAACTATAGGTGTCGTCAGAAACGCGTCGGGTATGTTCTTCATCTCTCAACCACCTTATAATAATATATGACCCCTTTGGCCTTTTTTTATTTACTCCGACATTATAGCATTTCCTCAGTATAAAGTCAACCAAGATATAATAATACTCCGGTAAAAAAGCTGCCGCAGAAATTCTGCGGCAGCCCAGACTGTAGACGAAAGGATACGTGGCTTCTTTGAAATAGAAGCTGATTTCTTCGAAATCGGAAAGAAACTTTATAAAAAATAAACAAATAAAACACTTTTTATCTATTGCTCACAATGATATTATTGTTTAAATTGCTTGAAAGCTTTTGCGGAGCTTTTCTCGAAAAGCGACCGTAACCCTTGTGCTGCCGCAGAAATTCTGCGGCAGCCGCTTTATATGTATAGAATTATTCGTTTGTTTCTTCCGTCGGCTCTTCCTTCACCTTTTTCTCACCTATGCTGAGAAGGAGGTTCAGAATGATACCGAATACGGCTGCGCCTGCTATGCAGGGGATGCCGTTAGAAAGGCCCGGGAACGGGATGTTGCCGCCGAAAGCGTAGTTTCCGCCGATACCGATGACCATGATTGTCGCGATAACGGCAATGTTCTTCGAGGAGAACATATCGGCTTTCTTGTCAATAAGAATTGCAATGCCCTGAGCGGCAATGGCGCCGAACAGATAAACTTCAAGTCCGCCGATGACGGCGTTCGGGATTGCGTATATACCCTGTACCAGGGGTGTGAAGCAGGAGACGATCATAGCAACAACCGATGCCACTAAAAGAACCGGAACCGAGAAAACCTTTGTAATGGCCATTGTGGATATGTTCTCACCGTAGTTTGTTCCTGCAGGACCGCCGATGAAACCGGTGATCATGTCGCCTACACCGTCGCCTATTAAGTTGCGGTCAAGTTTGCTGACGAGATCATACTTGCCCTTGCCCTTCTTTTTGGCAACGTTGTTTACATATATGTCAAGCTGATAAATATGAGCGGTTGATTCGGGTATTGTGGCAATTGCAATCGGCATAATGGCGATAACGGCTTCAAGAGAAACCTTCGGGATCGAGAAGGCCGGGAGAGCGAAGATGCTGCCCGAACCGAGTTTCCATGCTGAAGCCGAAACAAGAGTCTCGACCGTCATCTTATCATACAGATTGAATGCGTCAGCGCTTCCGTTTACCCAGAAGATTATCGCTGCGGTAAGGCAACCGACAGCCGCACCCAGCAGGAGCGGAAGTTGGCCGAGGAAGCCCTTGAGGTATCTCGAGAAGAATATTGTTGAGAGAAGCGTAGCAAGAGAAACAACAAGGACAAGTCCCTGACCGCCGGTGAATGTCGCGGGTGCCGCGTACATGTCACTCAGCGCTGTTCCCGCGAGTGTTAAACCGATAATCATAGCAACAGGGCCTGTGATTGTCGGAGGAAGTATCTTTTCAACTGCTTTCGGGCCGCTGAACTTGATTAAGAGACCGGCTGCAATTGACACAAGACCGGACATCACTATACCGAACTGTGCGTACTGAATAGCTTCGGGAGGAAGCGTTGCAACAGTTCCGGCTTTCCAGGCTTCAAGCTGAGCGAGAGCATCGGGTGATAGCTTAGCCATGATGGCGTCACTGGTCACAAGACCGGCGATAGCGGTAAGGTAAGCAAAGCTTGATCCGTAATAGAGGGGTATCTTTTTGCCTGTGATCATTATGAAGCAGATTGTTGCAAGACCACTGGCGAAAATGGTGGTAGAAACCTGGAATCCGGTGATCAGAGCGACGGCAACTGTTGCCGGGAACATGACGATAACCTGCTGTATGGCATACAGAAAGAGTTTCCATATCGGCGGTTTTTCGTCGGGAAGGTAACCGATTGTTTTGTCCTTAAGCATTGAATTGTCTCCTTTATATTTTTATTTATTGCTGCACTCGTATAACCTGACGCATAACTCGCCGTCAGTCTCGGGAAGGCGGACCATTATTACCTCGCTCCTTGAGGTCGGGACATTTTTACCAACAAAATCCGGTTTGATGGGGAGCTCGCGGTGACCGCGGTCGATCAGTTCAAAAAGCTGTATGCGCGCAGGGCGTCCGAGCGACATAAGAGCATCCATTGCAGCTCTCACCGTACGCCCGGTGTAAATGACGTCGTCGCAGAGAACGACCGTCATATCCTCTATTGAAAACGGGATTTCGTTGGCGCTCACAACCGGTGAATACGATATGCGCGATAAGTCGTCGCGGTATAGTGTTATATCGAGCGACCCGGTGGGAACAACTTCACCCGTGATTTCTCTGATATTCTCGGCAAGTCTGTGCGCCAGCGGAATACCGCGCGTTTTTATACCGATCAGGCAAAGCTTGTCAGTGGTGACATTTCTCTCGATTATTTCATGCGCGACCCGTATGAGCGCGCGCCCGACAGCGGCTCCGTCGAGCAATTCGGCTTTGTACCGCATAAAAAAAACCTCCCTGTACGCAGACAAGGAGGCATAATTAACCACTGCCGTTAAAACGGCAGATAACGTCAAAATAAATTGACGGATTTTTTACATCACCTTGCCGGCGTCCCGCACCGACTTAAAGAAGCGATATTCATAAAAATTAATAATGAGCGCGAACGAATCAGGGCCACAGACCGTGGAAAACGCCCATTTTTATGCACGGTCTAAAATCCAGAGTTTCTGAGACTTCTGACCGTGCAATTAATCAATTATTTTTTCTACGTTATAATATAACTCAAAATCAGTACTTTGTCAATATAAAGTTACAAAATATTATATTATTTCGTTTTTTATCGAAATTCATGATCAGGTAGTGCACTGTCATGCTTTCCAAAGATCGATAGTTTCGATATCGCCGTAAACTTTAGTTTCTCGCTGTGCTTTAGCCAGCTTGATTTTATAAATAATACCCATCAGCTGTATTGTTATGAGAGGCATCATTGCCACTAATGCAATAAGTCCGAATGAATCTTTCAGGACATCTCCGCCTAATGCGGTGCTGACACCGATTGCGAACGGCAGCATGAAAGCACCCGTCAGCGTTCCGGCTGCTATGCCGCCAGAGTCAAACGCAATAGATACAAATATATCAGGAACAAAAAACATCAGTAAAAGTGAAATAAGATAACCCGGAACAAGGAACCAGAGAACCGATATACCGGTTATGATTCGAATCATCGAGAACGTCATGGCAGCCGCGACGCTCACAGAAAGGCTTAATCCCATGGTTTTACCCGATATTACGCCGGCGCTTACGCCCTCAACCTGCCTGTTCAGAACATGCACAGCCGGTTCAGCAGATATTGTGAACCAACCCATGACCGCCGCAATAGGCAAGAGAAGAATGCTCAAGTTTTCGTTCACCAGTGCTTCCCCGAGCACTTTACCCAGGGGTGAAAAGCCCACTGTGACGCCGGTCAGAAATAACACAAGCCCGACATATGTGTAAATAATGCCGACAAGGATACGTAAAAAAGATTTTATGTTCATCCTGAGCACGGCAAGCTGAAATAAAATAAAAAATATAAAAATTGATGACAGAGATATAGCCACATCGCGCATCTGCCCTGGTATGGCTTCAAGATACGACTTGCTTATATTAAGCGTATCGCTGTAATGTGGAATTATTTCGGCTGCGGTGTCTGCGTTGACGTTATAAATAAATCCCAGAATCAGAACAGCAATTATGGGTCCGATCGAACAAAGTGAAACAAGCCCGAAACTATCGGCCGCAGCGTTTTTATCGCTGCGCAGGGCTGAAACGCCTACACCGAGTGCCATGATGAAAGGAACTGTCATGGGTCCTGTCGTTACTCCGCCAGAATCGTATGCAATACCAATAAAGCTGGGATCCGAAAAGGCAGTAAGGATCAACACTATACCGTATGATGCAAAAAGCAGCCATTTCAACTTTATGTTGAGCAGTATGCGCAGCATGGCGATTAACAGAAAAAATCCCGATCCGATGGCGACAGTCAGAATCAGCGCAGTGCTGTCGATCCCTGAGGCATTTGTGGCCAAAACCTGAAGATCAGGTTCGGCAATTGTAACAGCTGTACCCAGAGCAAAGCTAAGCAACAGAATAATCCCGAGTTTCTTCGTTTTCGTCAGCCATGTTCCGGTGGCGTTGCCAATCGGTGTTAACGAATTTTCAACTCCAATATTGAAAAGCCCCATGCCGATTATAAGCAATAACGCTCCGATAATGAATGCCATTATTGTATCTACCGGTATCGGGATTATCGTGAAGCACAGAACGAGTATAATCAACGAAATCGGAAGAACAGATGTCGCCGACTCCCTGACCAGATCAAGTATTTTCTTATATTTAAGTTTGCGCACTTATACTGTATGCCCTAACCTTTCGCATGAGAGATTTTTAAAGAATAAATGCTTAATAAGTCATGAAGAATACCCGCGCTTTAATTCGCGGGTATTCTTAGAATTACGATTCCTCCTCGCCAATACGCAGACCGGCTATCTGAGTTGCCGGCACCGAGAAAGCCACGGCTCCCGGAGCGGTGCCGGGGCCGCACTTTTTCATTATCTCGCTGATGATTGCGGTCCTGTCCTTAGATTTTGTAACTATTATCACTATCTGCTTATCTTCGGCAATAGTAAGTCCGAAAAATTTCTGGGCGAACTTTGCGCCGGTCCCCTTTGCGTCGATTACAGTACCTCCGCCGGCGCCTGCACCCCTCGCGGCGTCCATCAGTTCGTCCGAATAACCGCTGTTCATGATGACGAAAATCATTTCTTTATCGAAACTGATCTCGGGGGGGGTGCTGTCAATATTCTTATCGTTTGTCAGGTAGTTCAATGTTTTTGTACCTCCTATACATCTTATCGGTATGGCTGTCATGATACCGTTGCCGGGAACCTCAATATAAAGTTTTTGCACCGCGTCCTTAAAAATTTTATCGGTCTTCTGTTTGTCTGCCGCGGCAAGCAGCAGGATTTTATCGGATGATTCAAGACCGAGAATACTGAGCATATCTTGCGACGCGGTACCGTGTCCGGTAAGGTTCAGTATTGTTGTTATCCCATGCCGGCGCATCATCGATATGAAATCCTTTGACCTTATGCGATCGGTGACGGTAATTAATAAATTTAGTTCCATACTCTTCCCTCCCAGAGATCAATAACGTCGGTATCACCAAACACAACAGTCTCGGCCTGAGCTTTGGCGAGTTTGATCTTATAAACCACACCCATGATCTGGATCGTGATAAGCGGCATCATCGCAACCAGGGCGACAAGGCCGAATGCGTCGGTCACGATATTTCCGCCGACCGCAGCGGTCGCGCCGATAGCAAACGGAAGCATGAAGGTGGCTGTCATTGGCCCCGATGCCACGCCGCCAGAGTCGAAAGCAATCGAGGTGAAAATATCGGGGACAAAAAACATAAGTATAAGTGAAATCGCATAACCGGGTATGAGGAACCAGAGTAAAGACATACCGTTTAAAACTCGTATCATTGAAAACGCCATCGCACACGCCACTGCGATTGAAAGACTCGTACCCATGGCTTTGGCAGTAATTGCACCGCCGCTTATTTCTTCCACCTGTTTGTTTAATACCTGTACAGAAGGCTCGGCGGAAATTGAGAACCAGCCCATCGCCATGCCCACCGGAATAAGCAGTATCTTTGTTTTTTCCTCAGCAAGAACGCTGCCGATAAGAGAGCCAATTGGCGAGAAGCTTACGTTGACGCCAGTGAGAAAAAGAACCAGGCCGATATAGGTATATATTACTCCCGCGGTAATCCGGATAAACGTATTCCGGTTCAGTTTAAGTACAAAAATCTGAAAAATCAAGAAGAAGGCAAAAATAGGCAGCAGCGCTCTCGCCACCTCAGATAAATATGATGGTATAGCTTTTAAATAAGACGAACTAATTTCGAGCGTGTCGGCATATGATCCGATAACACTTGGGATCACCGCCGCATTGCCGCTGTAAAAGAAACTCAGAATCATTATCATCAGTATCGGACCGACCGCTATGAGCGACACAAGGCCAAAACTGTCAGCCGCGGCGTTTTTGTCATTGCGCAGCGATGCCGCGCCGACGCCGATTGCCATCACGAAAGGAACAGCCACAGGACCGGTGATAATTCCGCCGGCATCAAACGATACACCGAGAAAGCCCGGATCGATAAATAATACGGAAATGAAAACCGCGGCATATAAAATCATTAATATCCATTTCAGTTTTATTCCGGTATACATCCGAAGCATAGCGATAAAAAGCATAAAGCCTACGGCTATTGCAATCGTTATTGTAAGCACGGTTTTGTCGATGAACGGTGCATTCAGCGCAAGAAGCTGAAGATTCGGTTCGGCTACTGCGATGGCAGCTCCGAGTAAAAAACCCATAGGAAGGATGATCCATAACTTTTGTGTCTTCGTCATCCATGTCCCCGTATAGTTTCCTATTGGCGTCATCGCGTTTTCAACACCAAGCGAGAAAAAGCCTATACCGAAGACCAGCATAGCCGCGCCGACGAGAAATGAGAGCATTGCATCAGTCGTAATCGGTACAAAAGCGAAACATAAAAGAACAATAATTAATGTTATCGGCAAGACCGAAAACATGGATTCCTTGAATTTTTGAAGAATAATGGTTTTCTTTTCATGCATAGATAAGTATACCTTCCGGCCATTATAAAAACAGAACTCGTCTTGAGTTCAGTGAAAAAGTAATATCATTTTAACATATGCTGCTTGAATTGTCAACAGAACTCCCTGCATTTGCTTCATTAAAAGAGGGGCGGCAATCCGCCCCTCTTCAGAGTGATTCTGATATATAATTATATGTCGCTTAATTTATCTGACCCCGAAGAGCAGGTCTCCGTATGTCGGATAGGGCCAGTATTTCTCGGCCGTGATCGCTTCGGCCTCATCGGCTGCAGCGCGCAACTCGTTCATCTTTGCAATGATCCTGTCGCGGAAAGCGCAGGAGAGCTCGTTTGCATGAGAGATTGCCTTGAGTTTGAGCAGTTCGTCCTCAAGCGCGGTTGTTCTGTCCCATATTACCGAAACAAGGCTTGAAAGCTTGGCAAGCATCTCTTTTTCATATTTGCACTCGATGTCGGGAGATACCGATTTCTTTGCGGCTGCCGTCTTCGCAATATCTGCGGTATAGTTCTCAACCGCCGGTAGAATCTGCTTCTTCGCCATTTCAATCATTGTCATCGCCTCGATGTTGACGATCTTGCAGTAGTTTTCAAGGATTATCTCGTATCTTGACTTCAGCTCGGTCTCAGTGTAAACCTTATGCAAGGTGAGCATATCGACATTCTTTTTGGCAATCAGGTAAGGCAGGCACTCAGGCGTGGTCTTGAGGTTGAGAAGCCCGCGTTTTTCTGTGGCTTCCCTGATCCAGCTATCGTCGTAACCGTTGCCGTTGAAGACGATGCGTTTATGCTTTATAATCGTCTCCCTTATTAAGGCCTGCAGTGCTGTGTTGAAGTCGGGCGCATTCTCGAGTCTGTCAGCGTACTGGCGCAGCGACTCAGCGACAGCCGTGTTAAGCATGATGTTTGCACAGGATATGCTGTTAGACGAACCGACCATGCGGAACTCGAATTTGTTTCCGGTGAAGGCGAAGGGAGAGGTGCGGTTGCGGTCTGTCGTGTCTCTCTGGAACTTCGGTAAGACATGGGCGCCCAGCTTCATCTCGATCTTTTCAACCGAGATATATGCCTTGTCATTCTCGATTGCATCAAGCACTGCTGTCAGCTCCTCGCCGAGGAAGACAGAGACGATGGCAGGAGGCGCTTCGTTGGCACCGAGTCTGTGGTCGTTGCCGGCGGTGGCAACAGAGATACGGAGCAGGTCGGCATAATCATCAACAGCCTGGAGCACTGCGACAAGGAATAGCAAAAACTGCACGTTGTCATTAGGAGTATCGCCGGGCGAAAGGAGATTAACGCCGGTGCTTGTGGCCATCGACCAGTTGTTGTGCTTGCCCGAGCCGTTGACACCGGCGAAGGGCTTCTCATGGAGCAGACATACAAGCCCGTGGCGGGATGCGACCTGCTTCATAATTTCCATGGTGAGCTGGTTGTGGTCGGTAGCTATATTTGTCGTAGTATAAATCGGTGCAAGCTCGTGCTGTGCGGGGGCGACCTCGTTATGCTCAGTCTTGGCAAGAATGCCAAGTTTCCAGAGCTCCTCGTTAAGCTCTTCCATGAAAGCAGCGACTCTCGGCTTAATCGAACCGAAATAATGGTCTTCAAGCTCCTGACCCTTCGGGGGCTTTGCGCCAAACAGGGTACGCCCGGTGTAGATCAGGTCTTTTCTCTGATCAAACATTTCTTTATCTACAAGGAAGTATTCCTGCTCAGGCCCCACCGAGGTGTTAACATAGGCTACGTCGGTGTTTCCGAAGAGTTTTAATATTCTCATTGCCTGCTTATTAAGTGCTTCCATAGAACGGAGCAGCGGTGTCTTCTTATCGAGCGCGTGGCCGCCGTATGAGCAGAAGGCGGTGGGTATGTAAAGCGAATGACCTTTTATAAACGCGTATGAGGTGGGATCCCATGCGGTGTATCCGCGGGCTTCGAATGTAGCACGCAGGCCGCCCGAGGGGAAGGAAGAAGCGTCAGGTTCGCCTTTTACCAGCTCCTTGCCCGAGAACTCCATGAGAACTTTTCCTTCGGATGTCGGGGTAATAAAACTGTCGTGCTTCTCGGCAGTTATACCTGTCATCGGCTGGAACCAGTGGGTATAATGGGTGGCTCCGTGTTCAACCGCCCAGTTCTTCATCGCGTTAGCGACTACATTTGCTACATTAATATCAAGCGATCTTCCCTCTTCAATTGTTTTCTTCATAGCCGAATAGGTTTCTTTCGGCAGACGGGCTCTCATCATTCTGTCATCAAATACAAGCTCGCCGAAATGTTCAGGTATGTTGAACATAATATCATCCGTTCCTTTCAGAAAATTAAAGTTTAAATTAATAAAAAAGCAAAGGTGCACAGGTATACCTGCGGCACCTTTGCCGTGTATGCCGGAATTATACACCCTCACATTTTGTTTGTCAATACCTTTTTTAAAAATTTTGGGGGAATTTGTGCATTTCCACAAAATGCGCAAATACATAGCATGTCCGGGTAAAAAAGTTGACTATTTTGCAAGAATATATTTTTTTCTTTCATTTCGCTGTTGACAATGCTGATGTTTTATGATAATGTATAATAACCAGAACAAAGGCGTTCATCTATGGTTATGTATACCGGATGAATGCCTTTTTTAATCCCTGCATAATATTCTACCAGGAAGGAACCGAATAAGAGCAATGCAAATGAGAGAAGGCGAACTGCGCATACCGTCCGGATGCGCAATAGCAGGAGTAATTTCGAAGGACGGAAGGAAGATGTCCGGAGAAACGGTCGTAAAATGCATGACAACAATGCACGACCGCTCCAACGGCCTTGGCGGCGGATTCGCCGGCTACGGCATTTATCCGCAGTACAGGGATCTTTATGCGCTTCACATCTTTTATGATAGTATATCTGCAAGAGTTGATTGTGAAAATTTCATAAACGAAAAGTTTGAGGTTATCAACCTCTCAAAAATACCGGTGCGTAAATCGCCCAAAATCACGAACGAACCCCTTATCTGGCGTTATTTCGTCACACCGCATCACCATGGCCTTTCCGACAGCCAGCTTGACGAGGCCGAGTATGTTTCGCGCGCAGTTATAAAAATCAATACCGATTACCCCGGTTCTTACGTCTTCTCGAGCGGTAAGAACATGGGTGTTTTCAAAGCGGTCGGATACCCTGAGGATGTCGGTGAATTCTACAGGCTGGAAGAATACGAAGGATACTCCTGGACAGCCCACGGCCGTTATCCGACCAACACCCCCGGCTGGTGGGGCGGAGCGCATCCCTTTGCGATGCTCGACTATTCGATAGTACACAACGGAGAAATTTCGTCCTACGACGCCAACCGCCGTTTTATCGAGATGTTCGGATATAAATGCACACTCCTTACCGACACCGAGGTTATAACATATATCTGCGACTACCTTATAAGAAAAAAGGGTCTGACACTGGAAGAAACAGCGTCGGTCATCGCCGCCCCATTCTGGAGCACGATCGATAAACTTCCCCCGTCGGAAAGAACCCGCCTGACATATCTGCGTAATACTTTTTCCAGCCTTCTCATCACCGGCCCCTTCTCGGTCCTGCTCGGTTTCACCGGCGGCCTCATGGCTCTGGGCGACCGCCTCAAACTCCGTTCAATGGTTGTCGGCGAGAGAGGAGACATGGTTTACTTCGCCAGCGAGGAGTGCGCCATACGCTGCATGGAACCGAATGTTGATAGTATCTGGGCCCCGTCGGGTGGTGAGCCTGTCATTGTAAGAGTTAAGGAAGGTAAATATTAAATGGCAATCAATAACTTCTACCCTGAGTTCGAGGTAGTCAGGAACGACAGCCGCTGCATCCGCTGCCGCGTCTGTGAGAGGCAGTGTGCCAACGAGGTGCACAGCTACGACACCGAAGGTAATATAATGCTTTCTGACGAATCAAAATGCGTCGACTGTCAGAGATGCGTTTCACTCTGCCCTACGCGAGCCCTCAAAATAGTCAAAAGTGACTGCGTTTTCAGGGAAAACGCCAACTGGAGCGAAAACACGATAAAGGAAATATTCAAGCAGGCAGACAGCGGCGCAGTGTTGTTATCATCAATGGGCAACCCCAATCCCCTGCCTGTTTACTGGGACAAAATCCTCATCAACGCCTCTCAGGTCACCAATCCCCCCATCGACCCGCTGCGCGAACCGATGGAAACCCGTGTTTACCTCGGCAAGAAACCGACCGACATTGAGCGCGATGAGCATGGCAATCTCATAGACAATCAGATGCCTCAGCTCAAACTGAGCGTGCCGGTAATGTTCTCGGCGATGTCGTACGGCTCGATAAGCTATAATGCTCACGAGAGCCTCGCCCGCGCCGCCGAAAAACTCGGGATTTTTTACAACACCGGTGAAGGCGGACTTCACGAGGACTTTTATAAGTATGGTGCGAATACCATAGTTCAGGTTGCGTCAGGACGTTTCGGTGTACATAAGGGGTACCTTGAAACAGGCGCTGCAATCGAGATCAAAATGGGTCAGGGCGCAAAGCCGGGTATCGGCGGTCATCTTCCTGGCGCCAAAATTGTCGGCGACGTTTCGCGTACTAGAATGATTCCCGAAGGCTCAGACGCCATCTCACCCGCCCCTCACCATGATATTTATTCCATTGAAGACCTGCGACAGCTCGTCTACTCATTAAAGGAAGCTACGGCTTACAAAAAGCCTGTTATCGTAAAGGTCGCTGCCGTTCACAACATAGCTGCAATTGCAAGCGGCATCGCCCGTTCGGGTGCCGACATCATCTCAATCGACGGTTTTCGCGGAGGTACTGGTGCCGCTCCAACTCGTATCCGCGACAACGTAGGTATTCCGATTGAACTTGCGCTCGCCAGCGTCGACAAGAGGCTACGCGACGAAGGAATAAGAAACAATGTCTCGCTTGTGGTCGGCGGAAGCATCCGATCCTCGGCCGACGTGGTTAAGGCAATAGCTCTTGGAGCCGACGCCTGCTATATAGGCACCGCAGCCCTGCTTGCTCTCGGCTGCCATCTATGCCGTACATGCCAGACCGGCAAGTGCAACTGGGGTATTGCGACACAGCGTACCGACCTTGTAAAACGCCTCAATCCCGACCTCGGATACAAGCGCCTTTGCAATCTTGTCACAGCCTGGCAGCACGAGATAAAGGAACTGATGGGCGGCATGGGCATCAACTCAATCGAAGCGCTCCGCGGCAACAGACTTATGCTGCGCGGCGTGGGACTAAACGAAAAGGAGCTTGAGATACTCGGTATCTCTTACGCAGGAGAATGAAACGTGTTTATGTGAATGAAAAGTGGTGCCTTGGCTGCCACCTGTGCGAATACAACTGCGCTTTCGTCAACTCCGGTATTGGGGATATGGTAAAGGCTCTCCGCAACAAAGCGATATTCCCCCGGATAAAAGTTGAGGAGAACAACAATATAACTTTCGCCGTCTCGTGCCGGCACTGTACCGAGCCGATCTGTGTAAAGAGCTGCATTTCGGGCGCTCTTACGAAAAAGGACGGCGTGATCTGCATCGATAAGCAGAAGTGCGTCGGTTGTTATACCTGTGTCCTTGTCTGCCCATACGGTGCTGTAACCAACAGCGAATCCGGAGCAATTCAGAAGTGCGAGCTCTGCCTTACCAACTCCTGCGGAACCCCTGCATGTGCCGCGGGCTGCCCGAACGCCGCGATAGTCTATGAAGAGAGATAAGAGGTAAGCGGATGAAACATTATGTCATAATAGGAAACGGAACTGCGGCAGTCGGTTGCATTGAAGGAATCAGACGGACTACAAATGAAGGAAAAATCACCGTCATCTCTGCTGAGAATCACCATATCTACGCCCGCCCCCTGATCTCATACTATCTCGAGGGTAAAACCGACCTTGAGAGAATCAAATACCGCCCCGACAACTTCTACGAGTCCAACGGCTGCGAGGTGCTCTTTGTCAGAAAGGCTGTCGCTATCGACGCTGCCACGAAAAAAGTAACCCTCGACGACGGTAAAGTTCTTGACTACGACGCACTCTTGTGTGCGACCGGTTCTTCCCCGTTCGTTCCCCCATTCGAAGGACTCGACAGCGTTAAAGACAAGTGCGCCTTCATGACGCTAGATGACGCTCTCACTCTTGAAAAACTTGTCACAAGAACATCCCGCGTACTCATAATAGGCGCCGGCCTCATCGGCCTCAAGTGCGCCGAGGGTATCAGTGAGCGCGCCGGGTCAATTACCGTCTGCGATCTCGCGCCCCTCGTACTCTCAAGCATTCTCGACGACACCTGCGCCGGCCTCATTCAGAAAAAGCTTGAGGAAAAGGGTATCAGGTTTCTGCTTGGCGACAGCGTTACAAAGTTCGACGTCAGCCGGGCTTACATGAAAAGCGGTTATGAGGTCAGCTTTGACGTGCTCGTTCTTGCGGTCGGCGTGCGCCCGAACACCGCGCTTATAAAAACCGCCGGAGGTGAAGTAAACCGCGGAATCATCACCGATACCCGCATGAAAACCAACCTTAATGACGTTTACGCCGCGGGTGACTGCACCGAGAGCTACGACATTTCTTTCGGCAACCGCCGCATCCTCGCACTGCTACCGAACGCATATCTTCAGGGAGAGTGCGCCGGCGTCAACATGGCCGGCGGCGACCTCGTCTTCGACAACGCCATTCCAATGAACTCTATCGGCTTCTTCGGACTTCACGTCGCGACCGCCGGCAGCTACTTCGGACCCGCCGAGGGCGGCGAGCTCTATGAAGAGAAAACCCTGGGCAGCATCAAACGCCTCTTCTCGAAGGATGGATACCTTACTGGCTTCATAATCATCGGCGACACGTCACGCGCAGGAATTTATACATCGCTGATACGCAATAAAATCAAGCTGGACACCATCGACTTCGAACTGATCAAAAAACAGCCGGCGCTCGCTGCTTTCAGCAAGGAATACCGTGACAAAAAGCTCGGAGGTGTGGTATAATGGTAATTGAAGCATCAAAACTCAACTTTCAGGAACTCAACGATATTGTAAGGAATGCCAACGAGGACTGCGTGCTCTCCGGCTGCACCGGTCAGCGCTTCATCGCAGCGGGACTTGACGGTATTTCGCTCAAGATAAACGGGGTTCCCGGCAACGCCCTCGGAGCTTACCTCAACGGCGCCGACATCGAGGTTTACGGTAACGCTCAGGACGCAGTCGGCGACACAATGAATGCCGGGCGGATAATCATCCACGGCAATATCGGCGACGCTGCTGGATACGCTATGCGCGGTGGACAGATATTTATACGCGGGAATGCGGGTTACCGCGCCGGAATCCACATGAAGGCATATAAAGAAAAGGTTCCGCTCATCATCATAGGCGGCAAGGCCGGCAGCTTTCTCGGTGAGTATCAGGCGGGAGGCGACATCATCGTCCTCGGCCTTGACTGCACCGACCGCGACAAAAACAAGCCGGCCGTCGGCGGTTTTCCCTGCACCGGAATGCACGGCGGGCGTATGTTCATACGCGGTAACTGCCGTGATATCGCCTTCCCTGCTCAGGTTACTGTAAAGCGTGCATCTGAAGCTGATATTGCAACCATTGGAAAACATATCACCGATTTCTGCGGTCTTTTCAGCTTTGACACCGCCGAGATAATAAACTCTGAATTTACAATAATAACTCCAGACACGAAGAACCCGTATAAACAGATGTACGTACAGAACTGAAGAAACATAAATTATAAACATGGAGGCTTAAAATGGGATATTCGGTTGAAGAGGTTATGCAGTTTGTCCAGGAAGAAGACGTAAAGTTCATACGCCTTGCTTTCTGCGATATCGGGGGCAGGCAAAAAAATGTATCAATTATGCCTTATGAGCTCGAAAGAGCATTCAGATACGGGATATCCATAGATGCCTCGGCCGTGCGTGGGTTCGGAGGCGTTGTAAATTCAGACCTGTTTCTGGTCCCTGATCCGGCTACTCTTACAGTACTCCCCTGGCGCCCCGACCATGGCAAGGTAGTACGGATGTTCTGTAATATTGTACGGCCTGACGGCAGCGAGTTCGGAAATGATACCAGAAACCTTCTGATTAAAGCTGTAAAGTACGCCGCCGGCAAGGGATACACCCTCAGTTTCGGCACCGAATACGAATTCTATCTCTTCAAAACCGACGAAAAAGGCAATCCGACCCAAGAGCCATATGACGAGGCCGGGTACATGGATATCGCACCCGATGACAAGGGCGAGAATGTACGGCGCGAAATCTGCCTAACGCTTGAGCGTATGGGTATAATCCCCGAGGCGTCGCACCACGAGGAGGGACCAGGTCAGAACGAAATTGACTTCCGTTTTGCCGACCCGCTCACAGCCGCCGACAACGCGACCACATTTCGCTCCGTCGTCTCAACAATAGCTTCACGCAGCGGTCTTTATGCTGATTTCTCTCCAAAACCTCTGCCTTCACAACCCGGCAGCGGACTGCATATAAATATTTCGGTTACCTCTGCCGACCGAAAGGACGTCACGAAGGGATTCATCGCCGGAATTATGAAGAATGTTGCCGGTATGACGCTTTTCCTTAATCCAGTCGAGGGCTCTTACAAGCGGCTCGGAGGCAGGAAAGCACCGAAATATATCAGCTGGTCGCCAGAGAACCGCTCTCAGCTGATCCGCATACCGGCCGCCAAGGATGTTTACTGCCGCTTAGAGCTGCGCTCACCCGACCCCACCGCGAATCCTTATCTGGCTTTTGCTCTCCTGATTTATGCGGGAATCGAAGGCGTTGAGATGAATTATCCGCTTCCCGAGCCTTCGGGTATAGACCTTTACGCCGCAGACGCGGCAACGCTTGGAAAGTATGAAACACTGCCAGCGACTCTTGCCGACGCGCGTCGTGTGGCGCAGAACAGCGCTTTTATTAAAAGCCACATCCCCGCGGAATTGCTTGCTTCCTTTTAACGCAGATTTATGAACGGAGGTGACCTGTAATGATCTTCAACGAGCGCACCTATCCGGTGCTCGTTGTTTCGGCGTCCGACAAAGGCTCCGAAATGATTTTAGGGCTCCTCCCTTCCGGCACATTTTTTCCGGTCACCGTCGCCGGTGGTATCGGCGAAGCCAGGCGTATATTAAGCGATCGCAATTATGAACTGATTATAATCAACACTCCCCTGCCCGATGACTTTGGAACCGAGTTTGCAGAGGAACTTGCCTCCGGCACATCTTCAGGCGTGCTGCTTATAGTCAGGAGCGAACAATATGAGGAGATCACCTCAACAGTATGTCCGTACGGGGTACTCGTCATTTCCAAGCCGACCACGCGCCAGTCGGTTTATCAAGCCGTACGGCTTCTCTGTGCAATGCGCGAAAAAATACGCAAATACGAGAAGATAAGCGACACCATTGATAATAAAATAGATGAGATACGCCTTGTAAACCGCGCTAAATGGACTCTCATCGAATACCTCAAGATGAGCGAGCCCGAGGCTCACCGGTACATTGAAAAGCAAGCGATGGATATGAGGATAACCAAACGCGCAGCGGCTGAGAACATATTGCGGACATATGAGAATTGATAATGTACACAATGTTTTTCTATAATACTTACAAAAATATTTTTTTAAAGATTTCTAAAAAAGCTATTGACATTATTCAATTTTCGAGTATAATATAATTCGTCGCTGCAATTGCGGCGGCAGATTCGCGAGAGTGGCGGAACTGGCAGACGCGCACGTTTGAGGGGCGTGTGGTTTATCCGTACGGGTTCAAGTCCCGTTTCTCGCACCAGACGGAAAAGCCCTTATATGGCAAATCCGTAATCAATAATACGGCTTCCCTTACCGTATTAAAAAACCGCGGGTATGTGCAGAGTAATTCCGCCATACCCGCAGATTTTAATCAACGGGTATGTGCAGAATAATTCCGCCATGCCCACACATTTCATTCGCGGGTATGTGCAGAATAATTCCGCCGTACCCACACATTTCATTCGCGGGTATGGCGGAATTGGCAGACGCGCTAGATTCAGGTTCTAGTGGGGGCAACTTCGTGGAGGTTCAAGTCCTCTTACCCGCACCATATAAGCACGATGGGTTTGATACGAAACCATCGTGCTTTTTGTTGTGGTGGAAGTTTTCATAATTATATGTTATAATTTATTCGATAAACTTGAATTTACAGGAGAGAAGTAATGGTTATTGAAACCGAACGCCTATTATTAAGGGAAATGACGGAAAATGATTTCGATGAACTTTATAAAGTTTTGGCTGATTCAGACATCATGCAGCATTATCCCTATACTTTTGATGAAGCCAGAGTAAGGAATTGGATAGTGCGTAATATAGAAAGGTATCAGATATTTGGCTTTGGCTTGTGGGCAGTATGTTTGAAGGACACAGGCGAAATGGTAGGTGATTGTGGATTGACAATGCAATTTATCAACAGACAGATAAAACCTGAAATCGGATATCATATAAGAGCAGATAAACAAAGAAAAGGATACGCAAAAGAGGCGGCTATTGCAGTCAGAGATTGGACGTTTAACAATACTCCCTTTAACATTGTTTATTCTTATATGAAGTATACGAATGAGCCGTCAGCTAAAACCGCGATTTCTTATGGTTGCAAACAAGTAGATGAATTTACTGATGAGATAAATGAAATGACAAAGGTGTACGCAATTTCAAGAGACGCATGGATTAATCGCAAAATCCCAATTTAACAAACTCATCGGCAGGGTTTCATTTCTGCGAGAGGGTTTACTTTTCAGTGTAGGGTTTCATTTTGCCTTGGAGGGTTTCACATTTTTTGAAACGCTATGAAACCCTTTTGAAACCGTATCATTATTATCACAGCAAATCCGCAATCCGCTCGGCCAGTTTAGTTTTCGTCGGCGGATGAATTTTACCAGTCTCGCAGATGTCGGCGCTGATTACCGTTGTGACATTTCCGGTTATGTTCTGTACTTCAAGTTGTGCTGCCTGTATTGCTTTCCACCCCATGCCGCGTTTCGGGTAATCGGCGATCTGAATTACAATGAAAGGCAGCGAACTGTCACATAAATCCTTCCGCCAGCGAGCTATCATCGCTGCCAGCATTTCGGCGTAAACAGCCCCCTCGGCTTCGGTTGCGTCGCTTTCACCCTGATACCATATGACATGCGACATTGTAAAGGGCACCAGTTTTTCAAACATTGCATGGTACAGTATACCGTCCCGGTTCCAGGCGTGATACATAACCGCGGTATGATCGGCGAATTTCAGCTCCGGTGGGATATTGAACTTTTCGCACTGAAGGATTTCCTCCGGCATCCAGCTTTCAATCACCGAAGCACCCTGATAGCATGCAATCATGCCGATGGCTATTCCCTTTTTAGTAGTCAGCAGCTGCCCCAAGTGATACCCGATCGCCGACCAGTTTCCCGCACTTTCTCTATTGCAGGTCACCCATCCGTCCCTTGCGCGAAAATACTCATTTTCTTCAAGGCGGTCGAGAGTAAACAGACGCAGTAAAGAATTGCTGCGGTAATCAGCAGCCGGCGTATTCGATTACTTGAGCTTGAACTGCATGTTCGACTGCCCGGCCAAAAGATATACCTCACCTATATAAATGTCATCCAGTTTAATAACATCATTACCGAGGTTTATCTTCATTTCATAAGGCCCGCCGTACTCTCTCGCCGGGAGTTCAACCAACCACTTCCCTTCGGTTGAATCAGCATCGGCAATATCTCCACAGAATCCGACTGAAATATGCCCGTCTCCGGTTCCGAAAATACGGACCGGCTTACCGGCCTGCAGCACCATATGGCTGCTGAAAATCGGGTTGAGCTCCATATTCATTATTTCCCCCGTTGTGTTAAACGCTTATATAAGTATATCTCCACCTTATCCGCCTGTCAATATTTGACCGAAAAGAAGTCATCCTGCAGTTGACTTCTTTTATATTTATGGTAAAATAAATATATTAATTATTCAGCAAGGAGAAAGCAGATGAACGCCGAGACACGCCGCCGTGAAATACTCACCCTACTCACTGGTGCCGATGCTCCTGTCAGTGCCACGATATTGGCCGGGAAATTCGATGTCAGCCGGCAGATTATCGTTAACGACGTCGCCTTTTTGCGCGCAGCCGGTTCTTCTCTTATCGCCACCCCGCGAGGTTATATTCTCCAGAAGCAGGATAAAGGCATAACACACCAGATTGCCTGTCTGCATGACGGTGAAGGACTGCGCAGAGAGCTTTATACCATTATCGACGCCGGCTGCAAGGTAATCGACGTTGTAGTCGAACACCCGGTTTACGGCCAGTTGGTCGGAATGCTGCAGCTCTCGACCAGAGCAGACATAGACGAATTCATCAGCCGCTGCTCTGACGCGAAACCTCTGTCTTCTCTCACCGGCGGAGTTCATCTTCACACGATTCTCTGCCCCTCAGATGATGCGTTCGTGCGGGTAAAAGAAGAACTCAAAAAGCTGAAAATACTGATTTCCTGACGTTAAGCACTGTGACAGAAACGCCATAAGTTTACGTTATCATTGATATTAATAAACCGTATTTGAATTTTCCTCCCTGCCGTGGTACACTCAAAGTATCAAATAAGGGAGGTTTTTTATGGTCAGAGCTATTGTAGGCGGATGCTGGGGAGATGAGGGTAAAGGTAAAATCACTGATATGCTCGCATCAGGTGCGGATATTGTTGTCCGTTTCCAGGGAGGCGCCAACGCGGGACACACTATTATCAACGATTACGGAAAGTTCGCACTCCACCTTTTGCCGTCGGGTGTATTTACAAGTGGTGTCATAAATGTACTTGCGAGCGGTGTCGCTTTCGATGCGGACGAATTCTTCGGCGAATTAAAGATTCTTACTGAGCGCGGAGTACCGGAACCTGAAGTTTTAATTTCCTCGCGGGCACAACTCCTGCTTCCCTTCCACAAACTGCAGGATAAGCTCGAGGAAAAGCGGCTCGGAAAATTCGGATTTGGTTCAACTCAGTCGGGTATCGCACCCTTCTATTCGGATAAGTATGCAAAGAAAAATATTCAGATTTCCGAGCTTTATTCGCCCGGACTGCAAGAGAAAGTAAACCGGATTGCTATGGAAAAAAACATATTTTTCAAAGCTTTCTACGGCGTTGAAAACGCCGTTGAATCAGACGAGCTGCTCACATACCTCGCTTGTCTCGGGGAGAAGCTGAAGCCGCTTCTCATCGACTGCCCCCGTTTTATGAACGAAGCACTGAAGAGCGGAAAAAATATTCTTATTGAAGGACAGCTCGGCTCGCTCAGAGATACCGACAACGGCATATACCCGTATGTCACATCATCTCCGACGCTCGCCGGCTTTGGCAGCGTAAGCCTGGGAATCCCGCCTTATGCCATAACCTCTGTCGTCGCTGTGGTCAAGGCTTATTCGACCTGCGTCGGCGCCGGTCCTTTTGTAGGCGAGCTTTGGGGTGACACAGCAGAAGAGCTTCGACGCCGTGGAGGCTCCGACGGCGAGTACGGTGCGACGACAGGCCGGCCGCGCCGGATGGGCTGGTTCGACGCTGTCGCAGCGAAATACGGCTGCATGCTCCAGGGGGCGACCGAGGTTGCTCTGACCCTACTTGACGTGCTCGGATACCTTGACAGCATCCCGGTCTGCATCGGGTACAAAGTAAATGGGCAACTTACGCGCGACTTTCCGGAAACTAACCTGCTTGACGGCGCTGTGCCCGTATATGAGTATCTGGACGGCTGGAGATGCGATATTTCCGGAATAACCTCGTACGACAGTCTGCCGACTGCTGCAAAAAAGTACATTGATTTCATTGAGGAGCAGCTCGGCGTCCCTGTCAGAATGGTTTCTAACGGTCCCCGGCGTTCGCAGATTCTTTTAAGGCAGTCCGGCAGATAAACAATCCGCTTTACCCGATCACTGTTGAAAAACTTTACCTTTTATGTTATAATATCTGGTATAAATTATAATATAACATTAAAAGGAATATCAGCATGAGAATATTTAAGGTTTCAATATATATCGCCGCGTCGGCAGTCATTGCTGCCGCAATTATTTACTCAAGGGTTACAGGGGAGCTTTTCAGCCCTCTTATAAACAAGGGTATTCTCACTTTATCGGCATTACTGATCGAAATTGCAACGGTTATAAACGTCATCCAGAAGCGCAAGAACCGTGACGCGCTCTACACTTGCACCGGAATAATAATCGGGCTTTTCCTCATCGTTCTCTGGAGCTGGATCGCACTTTAATTCTGTCTTGCGTAAGAAGCAGAAAGAATAGCATATGAACATCAGCTACGACTGGTACAGAATATTCGCTGCGGTCGCCGAATGCAAAAGCATTACGGCGGCCGCCGAAAAGCTCTTTATATCGCAACCGGCGGTAAGCCAATGCATCCGTCAGCTAGAAGATGCTGTCGGCTGCCAGCTCTTTTCAAGAAACCCCAAAGGCGTAAACCTGACAACTGAGGGTGAGGCTCTTTTTGTCCATGTATCAGCCGGTCTTAAAGCCTTCTCAGACGGTGAGAGAAAACTGACATCAATGCTGCGGCTTGATACAGGTGAAATCCGTATCGGCGCCAGCGACATGACGCTAGCTTATTGCCTTCTCCCACACCTTGAAAAGTTCCATACCCTTCACCCCGGAATCAAGATAAGCATAACCAATCAGACGACGCCCGAAACTGTATCTCTGATGTCTGACGGAAAAATCGACTTTGCTGCGGTCAGCGAGCCGGTAAACTGCCCTGGCTCCGACATTTCTGTGATACCCGTACGCGAAATAGAGGATATCTTCATCTGCGGCAGCCGATATGCCGACCGTTTTTCTGACTCAGTTCTTCTATCTTTACTGCCGGCAGATCAGCTTATTATGCTCGAAAAGAAAACCAGTACCCGCGCCTTTCTTGACGAGGAATTCAAAAAACGCTCCTACTCTGCCGAGCCGAAGTTCGAACTTGCCACAAGTGCTCTCATTGTCCAGTTCGCCGCCCGGAATCTTGGCATCGGCTGTGTGGTCAGCGATTTCGCCAAGGAAGCAATGGAGCGCGGCGAGGTGACTGAAATTCGCCTATCCGACCCGCTGCCCCCGCGCCACATCTCGATTTTGCGCAGAATGTCCGACTGCTCGCGCGCCGCCGATGCGCTTATGAATCTGATTCTTGAAGGTGAAAAGTGAAAACAGGGTATCACGCTGTTTACGCGAACTCGCCCTGCGACAATGTCAGTCATTTCTACGATTATCACGCCATCAACCGTGATATTTTTAAGAATTTAATATAAAAAAGCGGATATCAGTTTTTGATATCCGCTTTCTTTTTTGGCCTTCACCTAATCACCCGGTAAATGTGGGACCCTGTCGGGCGCTACGCAGCATGCTTCAGATTAAGTAAATCCAATGTTAAAAAGTTTTCGAAGTTGGGTCCGGGGAGAAACCTTTCTCAAAAGGTCCTCCCCGGCGTATTTTTTATTCTTAGACTTTCTTCTCTTCACCCGCACCTGCGTCCCCGGTCTTCTGGCCGAGGTATTCGGGCAGTTTCATGCCTGCCATATCGAACATTTCGCTCATCGGGGGAACAGATTTCATTATGCCCGAGAGGAAATTCGCAGTAGTGGTCTTACCGTCAGCATTCCCGTTTCCGTTAGAATCCCAGACGGTAATCTTATCAATTTTGAGGTTCTTGATCGCCTCGACCTGAATCTTGGTGAGTTCTTCAAGTTTGTTGGCAATCATGTACTTGATAGCATCGTTGGTAGCGCCGCCGGATGCCTTCACCAGCTGCTCGAAACCTTCAGCCTGTTTAATAAGGACTTCGCGCATACCTTTCGCCTGGGCTTCCATCTTCATGAGAATCGCGTCGGCTTCGCCTCGCGCCTGGCGTCTGATCTGCTCAGCCTGAGCCTCGGCCTGAATTTCGAGCTCTTTCTTGCTGATATTTGCCTTGACGATGATGTCGGCTTCCTGGCTGGCCTGCTCGAGGGTTGCTCTCGCGTTCTCGGCAAGTCTCTGGGCCTCGTAGGATTCCTCTCTTGCATTGGCAGCCTGAATATTCTCGGCTGTGATTGCTTTTTTCAGCGCCTCTGCCTCACGCTCACGGCGTATTGCGTCAGACTCCGCTATCTTTACCTTCGCTTCGTTTTCACCGGCGATGGCTTCCGAATTAAACTTTGACACACGGATTCTCTGCTCACGCTCAGCGTCGGCAGCACCGATGGAACCGTCTCTGTCTGCCAGTGCAACAGAAACCTTTGCGTCGTTTATTGCTTTTGCGGCCGCTTCCTTACCGAGAGCGGCAATATATCCCGACTCGTCGTTGATGTCTGTTACGTTGACGTTGATGAGGCGCAGACCGATCTTCTTAAGTTCGGTTTCCACGTTGCCAGACACGGCGTCAAGGAACTTGTCGCGGTCGGTGTTTATCTCCTCGATGTCCATCGTGGCGATGACCAGACGCAGCTGACCGAAGATAATATCTTTTGCGAGGTCCTGGATATCAACAAGACGCAGTCCGAGCAGACGCTCGGCAGCGTTCTGCATCACACCGGGTTCGGTTGAGACACCTACCATGAATCTCGAGGGAACGTCGACACGGATGTTCTGATGCGACAGTGCGTTTGTCAGGTCGACCGAAATCGACAGAGGTGTGAGGTCAAGGTATTCGTATGACTGGAATACGGGTACCACGAACGACGCGCCGCCGTGGATACATTTGGCCGAGCGCTGCGTGCCGTCTTTGTTTGAGCCGACTTTACCGTAGATGACCATGATTTTGTCGGACGGACATTTCTTGTAGCGTGAAATCACGACGATAAACAGCGTGAAAATCACAAGCGCAAGTACGATTACAAGTCCGACAACCGACGGATCAATAGCTGCAAAGGCAGCGAGAGAAAAATTGTGTAGCATTGTGTTCTGTCCTTTCGTTATGTATTTATTTTGAACAACAAATCAAAATTAATTCACGGGAATCAGTCCCGGCAGATTAAGCGTTTATCAGGGTCGCACTTGACGCTTTCTATATTCACGTTTATAAGACGCAGACCAATTTTTCTGAGTTCGTTTTCTATGGCATCGCACAATTTATTTATAAACTCATCGCGATTTTTCCAGATTACCGCAAATTCAGTTTTAGAAATAATTATCCGCATCTGTCCGAATATGATATCTTGCGATAAATCATGAATATCAGAAGTTTTCAACCCCAGCAACCTTTCGGCTGCGTTTTGCATCACTCCTGAATCTGTTGAAATTCCCACCATATACCTTGCATTAATGTTTATGCTTTCTTCCTTACTCGAAAGAGCACCTATCAAATCAACTTTAATCGGTATCGGATTGAGATCAAGGAATTCATACGCCTGAAAAACAGGTACAATGAAAGAGGCTCCGCCGTGCATGCATTTGCATGAACGTTGTTTTCCATCCTTATCTACGCCGACTTTGCCGTAAATCACCATGATTTTATCCGACGGGCATTTCTTGTATCGTGAAATCATAATGATAAACTGGGTAAACAGCATCAGCGCAAGCACAATGATAAGCCCGAGCTCCGGGGGAATAGCCGCGACAGTGAGAAAACAATTATGTGACATTGTATTCTGCCCCTCGTTATGAATTTATTTTTTGGTTTCACGGCCGAGCCGACCCCGCAGGCTCATTTTTCGGCGTTTGCACTGCCGAGTGGCTCAACAACAAGCGTTCCCGAATCGTCCACAGCGACAACCCTTACGTAAGAACCGGTCTTGAGCGTTTGAGATGCCGTGGTAATCGCCATAAATTCGGAATAAGTCTCCTGAATTGTCAGCGTCACCTTGCCAGATCCGCTGCCATTCGGTGCGATCGGAATATAAACCTGTGCCACCTTACCGACAGCGTTTCCGATATCGATGTTACCGGAAGACTGGAGCTTCGAAACCAGCTTCATTATGTATGCTGTAAGGAATAGCATACCGATTCCGAACACTATTGCTATAAGTATCGAGAGGCTTTCGGGCAAAGCCGTCTCAAGCAGCGCCATACCTCCCCAGCCGGAAACAGCAAGCATCGTCATGATTCCTCTGACCGAGAAAAGCGCGAGCCCGTCGTCATGCGAGCCGTCGTGCCCGCCGTCATGCCCGAAATCATGTCCGCCGCTGTGATCGAAATCATGCCCGCCATCAAATGATCCGTCATGTCCGAAATCGGTATCGTGATCACTGTTGTCACCGAAACCGATTAGAATCATTATCGTCTGGATCAGAAGAATCAATGTTGAAGGTATGGCGATGAGAGCGAAAATCTGCTGCGCAAGTGACAGTGAACTCCACCAGTTAATCATATAACCTCCCATTCCGCCGAAAGGCGGCTAAAAATATATTATTTAAAAATGCGTTTCCTTTACGGAAAGTTTTTTATTGCAGATCCGCTTCATCGTTTTTTTATTATAGCTTCAAGTTTGTCGTCAGCACTCTTTTTAACAAGTGCCGCATAATACGCAGTAATAATGATTTCAAGTGCCGTATCGAGCCTCCGGCGCGCGCCGGTCACCTTTTCCTCATAATTCGCCGTTGTTCTCTTAATGCAGTCTCCGAGTGTTATGCCCGGATTATCCTCGAGCATCAGGCTGTCAAGCAGCCGGCAGATATAGTCGTAAAGCTCCGAGTCACGGATTATGTCGTCCGCGCGGTCAGACACACTTCCGTTGATATACCTTATGAGAAAGGATATCCTGTCCAGCTGCATCGAGGACCGGAGCATATTGATAATAAGTATATGTGCGACCTGATCAATATTATATCTTTTCAGCTTTGAGTTTTCAACCCATCCGCGTTTGGTCCAGTTCTGAAGTGTCGAGCCGTCGATTCCTGATATCTCGCGAATCTGGGAGAGCATTATCCCGTCCGTGATATAGAAAATCTTTTTGAGAAAGCCGAGCCCTGTGACGTTCCCCATCTTTTCCCTGTCAAGTACCGTTCCCGGAATGCAGCTTTCATTCAACTGTATATTCACATTATCCTCCTTCTCGCTGAATACCGCAAAAGTCTCATTCCACCGGCACCAAGGGCGTATGATCTGCGATATTATTAGCGCTGTTCCTATCTTGAGTGAATTATATCATACGTTCACGTGATTGTCAATAGAATTCTCACGATTTTTTTATTCCAATATTACTCAGAGGACAATCAGGCGTCACAACCATTTAAGCCATTGTCTGCCTTTGGTAACTTCTTTTTCTTAATTATAACATACACCAGTACCATATTCAAGCTATAGGTGATGTATTGTTTCAGGATTTGTTGCATATAAATAGTAAGCGTTATATGAAAGTGACAAGGAGAATTCTAACTATGACAGAAAAGGACTCTTGCTCTGACAATAAATATCTGTTTGCCTTCATAACTGTCCTTATGATCCTGATTGCGCTCGTATTCCTGATAACAGCAATTTCGGCACAAACCTCAGCAGCTCCGGAGTATTACGATCCTTCCGGCGCATCCCTTTTGGCTGATGACGGCCGCAACGCTCTCGGAGGTGTCAGCGCAGAAAATACCAGCGACACCGAAGTATCCGATTACAACGAATCCGACCAAGTTGCATTGAAAACCGACTCAATCGTTTTTCCCCTTGACGGAAAAATCACCTCACTTTTCGCCTGGCGGGTCGACCCCTTTTACGACTCCGCAAGCGGTGAGGAACCGACATATGAGTTTCACCGCGGCATCGATATTTCCGCTTCGAAGAGTAGAGATGTAAAGGCATGCGCCATCGGCACCGTCACATTCACCGGCTACGATACCGGTTATGGCAACTATATAATGATCGAGCATGAAAATTACGTTTCTCTTTACGCTCACTGCAGTTCGATAATATGCTCGGTGGGCGATATTGTCGAAGCCGGCGAGAGCATAGCCGTCGCCGGCAGCACCGGACGCTCTACCGGACCTCACCTCCACTTTGAAATACAGGTTGACGGAATGATAGTTGATCCCCTTGATTATGTCGGATGCGTTTATACGGGTACAATGTATTGAAAATCAAGCTCAGAATCAGCATTTTCGGTATACTCATGCTGCTTGTACTGTTATTCGGCGACAACAGCATATATACCTTGATTGCGCTTTCAGCAGCCGCGCTGCACGAGGCCGGGCACCTCATCGCGGCTGCCATGATGGGAGTTGAAATCGGGAGCTTGTCGGTCAGCCTTTTCGGCGCCCGGCTGGGCCTTGCCGTTCCGCTTTATTCATATAAGCGCGAATGGCTGTTGTGCGCCGCGGGGCCTGCAATGAACTTCATCACCGGTGGCGTTGCGTACTACATATACAGAACCTGCGGCAGTACCGAGAGCATGCGCTATGTTCTCTTCTTTGCGATCGCTTCATTTTTCCTTGCTCTTTTAAACCTTATTCCTATAAAAAATTTCGATGGCGGCAGAATGCTGCTCTGTATCACCGCACCCGTCATCGGCATCTATTCCGCTGAAAAACTTACCGGAACTCTCTCCTTCATTTTTGTCCTTATGATCTGGGCTACCTCACTCTACCTCATGCTCCGGATCGGCTCATCTCTCGCCCTCTTTGTTTTCTCTTCTGCTCTCTTCGCCGAACTATTCATCGACTCGGGAGCGTTCTCGGAGTAGAAAGCCTGATACGTTGAGGGCCCCTTTCGGGCGAGTTCACCAACCCCCTTTTCAGGAACCCGGCACCTCTTTTCTAGCAAAAAGATAATAACCCTTATAATTTTCTCATTTTTCGTAAAATATATTGCATTTTCTGTTTTTTCTGCTATAATGTTTTGCAGGGTATATGTTGCGGAAAACACATATCCGTTTTTTAAGTTAAAGCTGTTTTCCCCATAAAAACCAAGTATTATAGTCAGAGGAGTTTTTATGTGCAATGAAAGAAGAAACGATACTCATAAAGCTGAAGGGTATCTCGAAGTCGTTTGACGGTGAAACCGTCCTCGACAACATAAATCTCGATATCCACGACAAAGAGTTTATAACCCTGCTTGGCCCGTCGGGCTGCGGAAAAACCACCACCCTGCGAATAATCGGCGGTTTTGAAACCCCCGATCACGGAGAGGTTTTCTTTGACGGCCAAATGATCAACGACCTGCCGCCATACCGTCGTCAGGTCAATACCGTTTTCCAGCGTTACGCTCTTTTCCCTCACCTAAACGTCTTCGAGAATATTGCCTTCGGCCTGCGCCTAAAAAAGGTCAGTGAAGACGTGATACGCAAGAAAGTCAAGGACATGCTCAGCCTGGTTAACCTGCGCGGATTCGAAAAGCGTTCTGTTTCCACCTTATCCGGAGGCCAGCAGCAACGCGTCGCAATCGCCCGCGCACTCGTCAACAATCCGAAGGTACTTCTCCTCGACGAACCGCTCGGAGCGCTCGATCTGAAACTACGCAAGGACATGCAGAACGAGCTGAAAAACATTCAGCATGAAACCGGCATTACCTTTATTTACGTCACGCACGACCAGGAAGAAGCGCTCTCGATGTCCGACACTATCGTGGTTATGGCCGAGGGATGCATCCAGCAGATCGGTTCCCCTGTCGATGTTTACAACGAACCTGTAAACGCCTTCGTTGCCGATTTCATCGGCGAGAGCAATATCGTCGACGGTATAATGCTTGAGGATTTCAAGGCGAAATTTTCAGGCCACATTTTCAAGTGCCTCGATAAGGGCTTCGGGAAGAACGAACCTGTCGATATAGTAATCCGGCCTGAGGACGTTGATGTTGTATCCGCTGACGACGGTATGCTCACCGGCACAGTCACCTCGGTGACCTTCAAAGGCGTGCACTACGAAATAATAGTCGACATCGGCGGCTTCAAATGGATGATACAGACGACGGACTATGTCGCGCCTGAGGAAACTATTGGCATATTCATCCAGCCGGACGCAATTCATGTCATGAAAAAATCAAAGTTCTCCGACCAGTTCGGCGACTATTCCTCTTACAGCGAGGAGCTTGACCGCCTCTCCGACGTTGAGGAAACAACCGAACCAGAAGGGCCGGCGGAGGAATGACATGGTAAGCGGAAATAAGAAAAGATCGATGCTTGAGAAGGCCGCGGCAGCCCCTCACTTGGTTTGGTCGGTGCTATTTATCGTTGCGCCTTTAATTATAGTAATTTATTATGCTTTTACTGATACAAAAGGCAGATTCACGCTCAGCAATATCTCGTCGCTGTCAGGATATTCAAATATATTTGTTCTTTCAATCAGCTTCGCTTTCATAGCCACGGTGATCTGTTTTTTGATCGGTTATCCGCTCGCTTATTTCATGTCCAAGACAAAACCGCGCACTCAGAAAATACTGCTTGTCCTGCTCATGCTCCCGATGTGGATAAGCCTGCTTATCCGCACTTACTCGCTGATGGCGCTGCTGGATAACGGCGGACTTCTCAATTCCCTGCTTGTCAAGCTTGGTTTTGAGAAACTCAAGATAATCGGCACAGGCGGCGCTGTAATCCTTGGAATGATTTATGATTTTCTGCCTTATATGGTACTTCCGATCTTTACTGTCATGACAAAAATGGATAAGCGCTATATCGAGGCGGCAGCAGATCTCGGCTGCAACAGCGCCAAGGTTCTCACGAAAGTAATACTTCCACTGTCAGTCCCGGGAATAATCTCAGGGATAACGATGGTTTTCGTGCCCTCGATCAGCACATTCTATATCTCACAGAAACTCGGCGGCGGTTCTTTTGACCTGATCGGCGACACGATAGAACGCCAGTTCCAGTATCCGGCCACATATCATGTCGGCGCTGCCATATCGCTTGTAATGATGATACTGATTATAATTTCAGTCGCTGTGATGAACAGATTTTCCGACAGCGAAGGGGGTATCATAGTATGAAGACCTTCTCGAAAATCTATATGTGGCTGATCTTCGCTCTGCTCTACGCCCCGATACTCGTTCTAGTTATCTTTTCATTCAACCGCTCGGGCAACATTAACAATTATACCGAGGTGTCGTTTTACTGGTACAAGCAATTATTCAATGACTCACGCGCCTTTGAATCGCTGAAGAATTCACTCTTCCTCGCCGTCACCTCCTCGCTGCTTGCGACGACAATCGGAACATTCGCGGCGCTTGGTATCGACAGGATGAGAAATAAGTATATTAAAACTATCGTAACTTCGGTAACAAACGTCCCGATGATGAACCCTGATATTGTAACCGGCGTTTCGATGATGCTCCTTTTCGTAGCAACGGCCGCGGTAGCCGGGCTGGCATCGCCCCTCGGCCCCGTTACCATGATAATCGCACACACTACATTTAATATTCCGTATGTCATTTTATCGGTCACGCCCCGCTTCAAGCAAATGGATAAGAATCTTACTGAAGCGGCACTTGACCTCGGGTGCACCCCGGCGCAGACCTTTTTTAAGGTTGAGCTGCCCTTTATTTTCCCGGGCGTTATCTCGGGGCTGATGATGGGCTTCACCTTATCTCTCGACGACTTCGTTATAAGCCACTTTGTCAGCTCGCCAGATTTCCAGACGCTGCCCCTTTACATCTACAACCAGACTGCGCATGAGGTCAAGTACAGCATGTACGCGCTCTGCACCCTCATGATTCTCGCAATACTAGCCATGCTTCTCATAATCAACTTCGCCGGAAACCTCGGCGTTAAGGATAAAATAGCTTCGTTCAGAAAGGAAGTAAAAAATTGAAAAAAACATTATCGCTTATCATCGCCGCCATTATCATTGCTTCAGTCGGACTGAGCTTAGTCTCCTGTTCAGACGGAAATTCCGGAAAAACGCTCTATGTCTACAACTGGGGGGAATACATCTCCGACGGCTCCGAGGACTCGATTGACGTCAACGCCGCTTTCGAGGAATATTATTTTGAAACCTACGGCGAGACAATCAGCGTCAACTACTCCACCTACTCAAGCAATGAGGACCTCTACGCCAAAATCAAGAGCGGTGCAGCAAACTACGACGTGATTATCCCGTCCGATTACATGATTGAGCGATTGATCAGCGAAAACCTCATAACGAAGCTGGATTTCACCAACATTCCGAACTATCAGTATATAGATGATAATTTCAAGGGTTCAAACACCTATTACGATCCCGAAAATCTTTATTCTGTTCCCTATTTCTACGGCATGGTCGGCGTGATTTACAATACCGATCTCATCAGCGCCGGCGAACCTGACATCGGTAGCTGGTCGCTTATGTGGGATTCCGACTACTCCGGCAACATCCTGCAGTTCAATAACCCGCGTGACGCCCTCGGGACAGCGATGTACTATCTCGGCTACGACGTCAACGAGGCGACCGAGACCGAATGGCGCGGCGCGCTCGACAAACTCAAGGAACAGAAGTCAATCGTCCAGGGGTATGTCATGGACGAAATCTTCAACAAGATGAAGAGCGGTTCTGCAGCCGTCGCCGCTTATTATGCCGGTGACTTCCTATCGATGTATGAATCTAATGACAAACTCGCCTTCTATTACCCGAAGGAAGGAACAAACATCTTCGTTGACGCTATGTGCGTACCGACCACATCTGAAAACAAAATTATTGCTGAAAGATACATCGATTTCATGCTCTCGGAGGAAATCGCAACCGCGAACGCCGAATACACCTACTACGCCTCTCCGAACACACTGGTTACTTCCTCGCAGGAATATAAGGACTATATAACCTCGGTCAATCCCGACGCGATGGAAATTCTCTACTCAAGCGCAAAAGCCGTCCCGACCTCCTTCTTCAAGAATCTTTCCGACGAAAAACTTGAAATGATAAACAGCCTCTGGGAAGAACTCAAGATTGAGAGCAGTTCGATCGGCTCAGCTGTCTATATCGGCTGCGGGGTTATAATCCTCATCATTGCCGGATTCATAACATTCAAGGTGATCCAGAAGAAAAAGCGCAGCAATTACGACTGATAAATAAAATCCCCGGCCTGCCATTATATAATGGCAGGCCGGAACTTTTTAACGAAGATGCGCCGGGAAAACTCCTTTAGGAGGAGTTTCCCTTCAGGAACTTTTCAACTTATTGGTGTTTCCTTAATTCATATAAATTCCGTCAGACGGCAGCCGGGCCCCACACCCCCGCTGCCGCCTGAAGTGACGTTATAAAGCAGACCGATTCAATATTTTCGAAACAACCGTTAAGGCATCAAGTCCGTATGACTCAAATGCCGGTCGGTTATCCTTCTGTCTCTCAAATGGATTTTCAAGCGCGATAATGTTAAATTCGGAATTTTCAAACCCACCGAGGCGGCACAGAGCGTCAGTGAGCATCATCCCCATACCGCCGGCACGTATCTCTTCCTCAAGGAATACTATCTTTTTAGTAGCGTTGTCAAGAACGCTCGCAAGTCTTTCCGCCGTTTCGTCATAAGGCGTCAGACGCTCAAGCAGGACGGCTCCTGCGCTGATTCCCTTTTCCCTCAGTATTACGGCAGCCTTAATCGCTTCAGTTGCGATCCTGCCGTGTGAGACGATCACAACGTCGGGATTCTCCGGCATGCTTCGCCCGGGTATCACATATGAAACAGCAGGATACCCGGAGTAAAATTCGTCAATAACCGCTTGGCTTTCGCTGCCCGCCGGGTACCTGACGGCACAAGGGCAGCCGGCGCCTGCTGCCTCGCGCAGCGCCCTGCCGAGCGCTTCAAATGTCGCCGGAGTATATATTCTCACTCCCGGCAGCCCCGACAAAAAAGCCACGTCGAACACACCGTAATGTGTAACACCGTCCCGGCAGTTAAGGCCCGCTCGGTCGATACACATAATGACAGGTAGCTGCTGCAGTGCTATGTCGTGTATGATGCTGTCGAATCCGCGTTGAAGAAAAGTCGAGTAAATTGCAGCCACCGGCAGCTTTCCGCCGGCGGCAAGTCCGGCGGCGAAAGTCAGAGCATGCTCTTCTGCGATTCCAACATCGAAAAAGCGTTCGGGGTATGCTTTCTTGAACACTTCAAGTCCGGTTCCGTAACTCATAGCAGCCGTGATAGCAATAATTTCTTTGTTCTCCGACGCCATTTCGCAGAGTATTCTGCCGCACTCGGATGAAAAGGTTTTCTCTGGAGCTTTATCTGAGGCCGCAGAAAGATTGTGATATAAGTGAGGCTCACGTTCAGCCGGCTCATATCCCTTACCTTTTTTTGTCTTTATGTGGATTATAACGCTCTCGCCCAGTTTTTTTGCCTCACGCAGCACAGTCTCGACCTTTTCCTCGTCGTTGCCGTCTACTGGTCCGATATAATAAAGCCCGATATCCTCGAAATAATTACTGCCATACATGAGGTTTTTCAGGTCTTTCTTAACATCCCTGATAAACCTGAAAAGTCCGCCGCCGATCAGCGGGATTTTTTTAATTATTCGCCCGGTTGTCTGTTTGGTATGGAAATATCCGGGACGAGAACGCAGTTTGGCCAGGCTTTTCGCAAAGCGCCCGGTGTTCTTCGAGATTGACATCTCGTTTTCGTTTATTATTATTATCAGTTTTAAGTTTTTGTTGCAGTTGTTGAGCGCCTCGTGTATCATCCCGCCGGTGAACGCACCATCCCCGAGAACAGCGACAGTGAAGGCGTCAGAACGGTTAAGCCTGTCCGATTCGGCAAATCCCAGTGCTGCCGAAAGCGAGGTTGAGCTGTGCCCGGCGCCGAAGCAGTCGTAAATGCTCTCGTCGCGATTAGTGAAGCCCGAAAGTCCTCCGCCTTGGCGTAGCGTCGGGAACATTTCACGGCGACCGGTCAGGATTTTATGAATATAACTCTGGTGTCCGACGTCAAATATAATATGATCCCGCGGCGAGTCAAAAACACGGTGCAGAGCGAGCGTAAGCTCGACGACGCCGAGATTTGAACCAAGATGTCCGCCGGTTTCTCTTACGCTTTCAATAAGAAATTCCCGTATTTCAAAGGCAAGCTGATTGATCTCAGGCTGTGCAAGTGATTTTATATCACACGGTGAATTTATCGTCTTTAATATATTGTATTTATTTTTATCTTGTGATTCCTTATCCAATTTCCTGCCCCCGCACCGATTATATAATATATGATTATATCCATGTAGCATATATGATTATAACACATTTTATCCGATCTGTGAAGATACCACGGAAAAATCGCGGATTCGGCCTTTTAGTGAAATATGTTCAATTTATCTTGACAAAATCATAATTTTAATATATAATATTTAACGATATTCTGCAATCTAAATTTATACCGGCTTGTTCCGGTTAATTATGGGGGAGATGATACGTCGGATGGACGGCGACGGTAGTTGGTTATTAATACTTTTTTTTGTTTTATTCATAATTCTCGGCGCTTATTTTGCCAGCATCGGGAACGGCTCAGCGTGTCAGCGTAGGAGACCATTATGAATATGGGAGTATTTATACTTTTTTTTGTTATATTTGTTTTATGCGGCGGCTACTTCGGTGGCAGCGAGAGCGCGTTTTCCGCAATGAACAAAATCCGCATGAAGAGCCTTGCGGAAGATGGCGACAAAAAGGCAAAAAAAGCAATATATATAGCCAACAATTTTGAGAAGGCAATTACCACCCTTCTTATAGGCAACAATATATCGCATATAGCAGCATCGTCAGTCGCGACGATTTTTGCGCTGCGCCTTTATCACGCAGGAAAATTCGGAAACATAAGCGACGAAACGATGACACTCTTATGCACTGTAATAACCACAGTGATCGTTTTTCTTTTCAGCGAAATGATACCGAAGTCCTTTGCGAACGACCGCAGCAACACGGTTGCTCACGCATTTGCAGGTTCTTTGCGTGTGCTGATGAAGATATTCGCACCACTCGTGGCTTTTTTCTCGCTCATAAGCAATTCTGTTTCAAAACTCTTCGCGGTTGAGAAAACACCCTCGATCACAGAGGATGAGCTTTACGACATAATTGATACAATTGAGGAAGAGGGCGTAATCGACGAGGATCAGAGCGACCTCTTCAAATCAGCTCTCGATTTTTCCGACACGACTGTAGCCGATATTATGACGATGAGAAGCGACATATTCGCCATAAATGTAAATACTCCGAATAAAGAGATCGTAAAGAAGATTCTTGGTAGCAGCTACTCTCGTATACCGGTTTACAGCGGAACTCTCGACAACATGATCGGAACGCTGCAGATAAGAAACTTTCTCAAGGAATACATGAAAAATCCCGGTGTCGACATAAAAAAACTCCTCACCGCTCCCTTCTTAGTCCGCAACAGCGAGAAAATCGATACCATGCTCACCACTATGCGTCAGAAGAAGATCTACCTCGCCTTCGTGACAGATGAAGAAAAGCATATAGTCGGCGTCGTTACAATCGAAGACTTCCTTGAAGAGCTGGTCGGCGAGATCTGGGACGAAGATGATATAGTCGACGAGGATTTTGTCAAACTCGGAGGCAACCGTTTCCGCGTCAACACACATCTGCTCGTCGGAGACGTATTCAGCCGCATCGGGCTTTCCTGCCCGAGTAAGTCGATGGCATCATCACCGGTCATATCCTGGGTTATTGAAACCTTTGGTAAATTTCCTGAAGAAGAAGAAAGCTTCAAGTACAAAAACCTTGAAGTCACTGTCGAAGAAATCGAAGACGGAAAAATTAACAGTGTAGTATTCAAGGTCGATACCGATTTCTCAATGGTCCGCCATACCGAATCTCCGGCAGGCGGCTGTACGCTGAAAGAAACACCGGCCAAGACCGCATGCGCTCTGCCGCAGAATAAGGAGAGTGTCTGATATGTGGTCGTTTCTGGTTATAATAATCATGCTTATGTTTTCGGCCTTTTTCTCAGGTTCGGAAATCTCCTTCAACGCATCAAACAAAATGCGGCTTAAAAAGTCGGCGGAATCGGGCAGCAAAACCGCCGCGATGGCATACAAGATCAGCAAAAACTTCACCAAAGCGCTCTCGGCGATACTTATAGGAAACAACCTCGTCAACATTGCGGCTTCTTCTGTTTCTACTATTATAGTAGTCGACCTTCTCATCAAACTCGGGCTCGGAGAAAAGTCAGATACACTGGCCTCGGTCATTTCGACTGTCGTTATGACCTTCATAATTCTCATATGCGGTGAGATAGTCCCGAAAATTCTCGCTAAACAACACGCTGATAAGGTAGTATGCTGGGTCGCATACCCCGTAAAGGTTCTCACAATAATACTTTACCCGGTTGTTTTTCTGGTTATGCTCATCATCAACCTTCTCCGCAGGCTCTGGGGTAAGGATAATAATGGCGAAGCCCCAACAGTGACCGAGGAGGAACTCTCCTCCATAATTGATACGGTCGAGGAGGAGGGCGTCATTGATGAGAACAAAGGTGAACTGCTCCAGTCAACCCTCGACTTCCCCGACACCACCGTTGAGGAAATTATGACACCGCGTATCGACCTCATTTCGGTTGACGTCAATGACGATCCCTCATCGATCGCAGAAATAATAGAAAGCTCTCATTTCTCGCGAATCCCGGTATACGAGGACTCGATAGACAACATCATCGGCGTTCTTTACCTTAACCATTATTATAAAAATGCGGTCTCAAATGAAAAAGCAAGCCTGCGCGACATCCTGATGCCCCCCTGCTTCATACATAAAACAATGAAGCTTCCGGCTGCGCTGAATGTTCTGCGTGACAAGCAGACTCATATGGCGATAGTCATCGATGAATTCGGCGGCACCCTCGGAGTTGTAACAATGGAAGACATACTTGAGGAACTTGTCGGCGATATCTGGGACGAGAGCGACGAAATAGTCACAATGATCGCCAAAACCGGTGATAACACCTATGAAGTCAACGGAGACATGAATATCGAAGATCTTTTTGAGCAGCTTGAAGTCCCCATAAAAGACTTCGAAAGTGATTATACCACCGTGGGCGGGTGGGCGGTTGAAATGCTTGAAGCTGATCCGCACATAGGCGACACCTTCACTTACAAAAACCTTTTCGCTGTTGTCTCCGAAATGGATGACATGCGTGTTACAAAAATCACGATTCTCGTCCGCCCCGTCGAAGACGACGACGATATTGAATAAGTTTTATTAGATGGAACACCGGAATTTTAAAACAAGATATTGACAAATCAAATTATCCATGTTATACTGTGTAAAGCAATTTGCTTTACACAGTATTTTCTTTACCGAGAGGTTGCGGCAATGTTTGAAAAGGATTTAAACGTCGGCTTTCTGCTTGACTTCTACGGTGATATACTGAACGAGCACAAGCGTGAGGTTCTCGGCATGTATTATAACGAGGATCTGTCGCTCGCCGAGATATCCGAGGTAATCGGAATATCGCGCCAGGGTGTTCGCGACATCATAAAGAAAGCCGGAAACGAGCTGATTTTCTATGAGGAAAAGCTGGGGCTCGCTAAACGTTTCAGAGAACTCAAAAGCACGTCTGACCGTATAAACGAACTCTGCCGCAATCAAAAAATTTCCCCGGAACTAAAAGCCGAGATTGAAAAACTCTCGGCACTGGTTCAGTAAACCCGCCTCCGTTCGGAATCAACTACTCTCTTCACCCAGCATACGGCTGGATTTGGGCCCGGCCGGACGCTAAAAGCGAATGTTAAATTAAGTATAACCAATTATTTAAAAGTTTTTGAAGGGTCTGGAGGACTTTTTGGGAAAAGTCCCCTAGCGTAACCTTCGACCTCCGTGAAAGAAGGTGAATCGATGTTCCAGAGTCTGGGCGAAAAGCTTAATAACGCTTTCAAGAAATTCCGCAACAAGGGCAAGCTCACCGAAGCCGACATCAAGGCCGGCATGCGTGAGATAAAGCTGGCGCTGCTCGAGGCAGATGTCAACTTCAAGGTTGTCAAGGAATTTATAAATACCGTTTCCGTGCGTGCGCTGGGGGCTGAGGTGCTTGAATCGCTCCTCCCCGCGCAGCAGATCGTTAAAATAGTAAACGAAGAACTGACGAATATCATGGGCAAGACACAGGCCAAGCTTGCCATATCCCCGAAACCGCCGACAATTGTCATGATGGTAGGCCTTCAAGGCGCCGGCAAGACCACACACGCTGGAAAGCTTGCGGGAATGTATAAAAAGCAGGGCAAGAACCCACTGCTCGTCGCCTGTGACATATACCGCCCGGCAGCAATAAAGCAGCTCGAAATAGTAGGCGAAAAAGTCGGCGTTCCGGTGTTCTCGCTCGGCGATAAAGTGTCGCCGGTGAAGATTGCCGAGGAAGGCGTTAAATTTGCTGTGCAGAAGGGCTGCGACATGGTGTTCATCGACACTGCCGGACGCCTTCATATTGACGAGGAGCTCATGAACGAGCTGAAAGCAATAAAAGCTAAGGTAAGCCCGTCAGAGATACTTCTCACTATCGACGCAATGATAGGTCAGGATGCGGTGAATGTTGCCGAAACCTTCAATAACCTGCTCGACATCACCGGCGTAATTCTCACAAAGCTTGACGGTGACACTCGCGGCGGCGCCGCACTTTCTGTCAGATATGTTACCGGCAAACCGATAAAATTCGTCGGCACCGGCGAAAAACTCGATGCCATCGAGCCTTTCTACCCCGATAGGATGGCCTCGCGTATTCTCGGAATGGGCGACGTTCTCTCGCTAATCGAGAAAGCCGAGGCGGCATACGACGACAAGAAAGCTGCAGAGCTCGAACAAAAGATCCGCCAGTCGACTTTTACCCTTGACGATTACCTCGAACAGTTCTCACAGCTCAAAAACATGGGCAGCCTCGATCAGATCATGGGAATGATGCCGGGCGTCAAACCCGGCGCCCTTAAAGATGCAAAAATTGACGAAAAAGTCCTTGCGCACCAGGAAGCCATTATTAAATCGATGACTAAACAGGAACGCGCCAAACCCGACATCATCGGCGCCTCGCGTAAAAAGCGTATCGCTGCCGGCTCGGGCACAAAGGTCGAGGACGTCAACCGCCTACTCAAGCAGTTTGAACAGATAAAAACGCTGATGAAGCAATTTTCTAACCCCGGCAAGCTGAACAAATTCGGCAAAGGCAAGATGAAAATTCCGTTCTGATCCGGAACCCGGATATAATTCCGGCACCACCCCGACATCACGGATTTTTAATAAAACATTTATAATAATTTTTGGAGGAAAAACAAAATGGCAGTCAAAATCAGACTCAGAAGAATCGGCACCAAGAAGACCCCTTTCTACCGCGTAATCGTGGCAGACAGCCGCTCGCCCCGCGACGGCAGATTGATTGATGATATCGGTTTCTACAATCCTTTAACAAATCCCGCTGAAATCAAAATCGATTCAGAGAAGGCAAAGAAGTGGATAAGCACCGGCGCGCAGCCGACTGAAACCGTCAGGGCTCTCATGAAGAAGTCCGGCATTGTTGACTGAACCGGTACGGGAGAGAGATGATGCTGAATCTCAGGGAAACATTAATCGACATAGCCAAAGCAATAGTCGATTGCCCGGATAAAGTCGAAGTCGTCCTCGAGTCAGAGACCGAAGACACACTGAATTTCGTTCTCAGCGTTTCTCCCGACGACATGGGCATGGTGATCGGCAGACACGGCAGAATCGCCAAGGCTATACGCACCGTCATGAAGGCGGCCGGCAACACCGCCGGTAAAAAGGTGAACGTGGAAATTAAATAAGAGTACGCTGGGGAGGAACTTCTTGAAAGGAGTCCCTCCCCAGGCCTCTCTTCAGGAACTTTTAATCTATTGGTTTTACTGATTATCAAACCTGCCGTGCGATAAGAACCGCAGGTTATATTGAACCTACTAATTAAAAGATTTGGAGATTTTATGACGGACCTGATTTTTATTGAAAAGCAGCTCACAGATCACGAGGCTGATTATATTTCCCTCTGCGCCGCCACTGTTGAATACATAAATTCGCTACGCATACTTACTGTCCGGTATATCGACGCGTGTCATGGTACGGCGGTAAAATCCGACGAGGAAGTATTCCGCTCCCTGTGTTATAAGTATATTGAAAAATTATATGAACTCAGCCGGACTGACCTGCCCGGAAAGCTCACCGGGGCAATTTCCTCACTAATACAAGTCAGTGCCGACGCCACGCTGGTTTCTACCGGCAATCAACTTACCGGTTTTCAAAAAAGAGCAGATTCATTATTAAAAAAAATACTTCGACTTTCTGAAAAAATCAACAGTTTGGGAGAAGCGGTTCCCGGGTACCTTTCACGCCTGTCCTCGGCGGTTGACAATACACTCGTAAACGAATATACCAATGTAATTCCGCTTGGATTTTTAGCAGTGCTTGATATGCTTAAAAGCAGCATCTGATATCAGACCGTCATCATATTTTTTACCCCGTTCTCTTGAATTGACATTTCTTTTATGATAAAATTAATCAGAATATTCTTAGGAGGTATATATATGCCGGCATATCTTATGTCTATAGACCAGGGAACGACAAGCTCAAGATGTATCCTTTTTGATACTGAAGGAAAAATCGCCACGATGGCGCAGAAGGAATTCACACAGATATTCCCCCGCGAGGGCTGGGTTGAACACGACGCCCTTGAAATCTGGTACACACAGCTGCTCGTCTGCCGGCAGGCGATGGAAAAAGCCGGCGCCTCTGCCGCCGACATAATCGCGATCGGTATAACCAATCAGCGCGAGACTACTGTTGTCTGGGATAAAGTGACCGGTAAACCGGTCTCGAATGCCATCGTCTGGCAGTGCCGGCGCACCGCCGACTACTGCGGAAAACTCAAGGCTGCAGGATACTCGGGTATGATTCAGAAGAAAACAGGTCTGCTCATCGATTCATACTTCTCAGCAACCAAGATAAAGTGGATTCTTGACAATGTGCCCGGTGCACGGGAGAAAGCAAAGGCTGGGAGACTGCTTTTCGGCACCATTGACACCTGGCTCATGTATAACCTCACCGGCGGCAAAGTGCATGCGACAGATTATTCCAATGCCGCACGCACGATGCTATTCAACATAAACACCCTTGAATGGGACAAAGAACTCCTGAGCCTTTTTGGCATACCCGCTTCAATGATGCCGCAGGCGCTTCCCTCCTCGTATGTCTTCGGTTACACCGATATAGCGCTTTTTGGCGGGAACATCCCGATCGCTGGCGTCGCCGGCGACCAGCAGGCCGCCCTTTTCGGTCAGTGCTGCTTTAATCCAGGCTGCGTCAAAAACACTTACGGCACCGGCGGATTCATGCTGATGAACACAGGAGAGAAGCCCGTGTTCTCCGAAGACGGCCTGCTGACCTCAATCGCCTGGGGCGTTGACGGAAAAGTCAATTATGTGCTCGAAGGCTCGGTGTTCATCTGCGGCGCCGCAATACAATGGCTGCGCGACGGACTCGGTATCATTGAAAACTCGAAAGAAAGCGAGACCGCAGCGCTGCAGGTAAAGGACACCGGCGGGGTATATGTTGTTCCGGCCTTCGTCGGCCTCGGCGCGCCATACTGGGACCCATATGCCCGCGGAGCAATTCTTGGAATCACGCGGGGAACGACCAAATACCACATAACCCGCGCTGTAATTGAAGCGATGGCATACCAGACCTCCGATGTTCTTAAAGTCATGGTGAAGGAATCTGGTATATCGCTTGCCTCCCTCAAGGTCGATGGCGGTGCCTCAGCCAACAATCTGCTCCTGCAGTTCCAATCTGATATACTGAATCTTCCGATTATCCGACCGATGTGCACAGAAACAACAGCGCTGGGTGCTGCATACCTTGCCGCTCTCGCGTCGGGTGTATACTCATCGACCGATGAAATCAAGAAGCACTGGCATATCGACCGCGAATTCACTCCGGCGATGGATGACGAAATCCGCCGTGAAAAGCTTGGCGGATGGAGCCGTGCTGTCGGACGCTCTATGAAGTGGATCGATGAATAAATAAGGAGTGAGGCATATGAACAGGCTTTTCCGCTGGTTCGGCCTTCCCGGTCGCTTTGTACTCACGGTTCTTATGAGTTTATATGCAATACTCTTAGCCGTGATTTATCGCGACCCGCCTCACTATATAGCTGCCTTAGCAATGCTCCTATCCTCGCTGGGCGACATAGTGCTGATGGATTTCAAACCGGTGACGGTTCGGCTTCACCTGCGCGGATTCATTACGGGAGCGATAATCTTCATGCTTGCTCAGGTCATGTATTCCGCAGTCTTTTTCTATAAAATCTCTTACCGGGGATACATATTGCTGAATAGCGGCGTTTATATTTCGGCAGCTCTGCTGATTGTTATATATGCTTCGACTGTTTACATCGCTTTGAAACGTCACAGTGAAGGAAGGGTTATCCTTGCTCCCTGCTTCTTTTATCTATTTGTGATCTGCACAACCTGTGCGCTTGTCTTCTCGTATACTCTATCAGCGGGGGGAAGATCGCTTTTGTCGGCAGTCGGTATATTATCTTTTATTATTTCAGACTGCTTCATAATCGCACGAAACGTATGCGGAATAAAATCAAAGATTCTGAACGAACTTATATGGTGGTTTTATCCTGCCGGTCAGATTTTACTGCTCTCTGGAGTTTAACCGGATAAAATCCGGGAATAACTAATCTCTGAATTCATAAAGCAACACCGCACAATTTTCTAACGTGCGGATTTGCTGTCAGATATTTTATCTTGTGCAGTGTTGCTTTAATTCAGGGAGGCTTCGGAATGACACCTGATATCCGCAAATGCGCCATCATCGGCTGCGGGAACGTAGGGGCGACCACAGCGTATACGCTCATGATTGAGCAGCTTTTTTCGGAGATCGTTCTGATTGACATCAACTGGAAGAAAGCTGCCGGTGAGGCGGCCGACCTCAACCACGGACTTCCCTTCATTTCCCCGATGAATATCTACGCAGGCGATTACACTGATCTTACCGGCGCCTCGCTTATCATTCTGACAGCAGGCGTCGGTCAGAAACCCGGTCAGTCGCGCACCGACCTCGTTCGCGCCAATATCGGAGTCTTCCGCTCGATCATAAGAAATATAATCAGGTATAATACCGACGCTATTCTGCTTATTGTCACAAACCCGGTGGATATACTGACATACGCCTCATTAAAACTCTCTGGCTTCCCCCCTGAGCGAGTAATTGGTTCGGGCACGGTGCTTGACACCGCACGGCTTAAATATCTCGCAGGCGAATACCTCGGGGTTGACAGCCGGAATGTGCACACCTTCATTATAGGCGAGCATGGTGACAGCGAACTGGCAGTATGGAGCAGTGCGACAGTTTCAGGCATTCCATTAACTGATTTCTGCAAATTATCATATTTTGACTGCGGAATCAGCAAACTGAAGGAAATATACAACAGTGTGAAGAACGCGGCTTATGAAATAATTGAAGCAAAAGGCGCCACATATTACGCTATTGCCGAATCTGTCAAGCGGATTGTCACAGCAATAGTGCGCGACGAAGACACAATCCTGCCGGTTTCCTCGCTCATCTCAGGTCATTATGGCCTTAAAGACATCTGCATCGGCATTCCTTCCGTCGTCGGACGTTCTGGTATTAAACGTGTTCTCGACATTCCGCTCGACACCAGCGAGGCTGAGCAGCTTTCAGAATCAGCCATGAAGCTGAAAAATATTATTACACAGATCGAGCCAGATATCTTACCGATAAGGGTATAATAAAACAGCGGCGCTGATCCATATGGACAGCTGCCGCTGTTTTATTAATAATTTATGAGACAGAATTATTCTGCGTCGTAAACACTGACCTGTTTCTTGTCCTTGGTCTGGTGCTCGAACTTCACCTTACCGTCAATAAGTGCAAACAGAGTGTGATCCTTGCCGCAACCGACATTGTTACCGGCTGAAATGGCGGTGCCTCTCTGTCTGACTATGATGGTTCCGGCGAGGACTTCCTGCCCGTCAGCTCTCTTAACGCCCAGACGCTTTGATTGGCTGTCGCGGCCGTTCTTTGTAGAACCGACGCCTTTCTTATGGGCGAAGAACTGTAAACCTATCCTGAACATAGTTATATATCCTCCGTTAAATTTTCATGTTTGTTGCTTTGCTGTCTTTCCGATGAGGTCGCTTCAGTTATAATCCTGGTCGGCGACTTCGACATCAAGGTAATCGTAATACTCCTCAAGCATATCGTTAAGCTGATAATAATACGAGAGGAATAAACCCGAAACAGCGAATCTCTTCTTTTCGTCATCCTCAAAATCGGCAAGCGCCGCCTTTGACTTCACTTCAATGCGGACCGCGCCTTCATCGACGTTGTATTCAACGTCGGAAGCGTAAGCCAGCTCGATGGTGTTGACTATGAGCATTGTCATCGCCGACAGCGCCGCGCAGAGCACGTCGTCTCCCGCTTCGCCGTATCCGGTGTGATTCTGCTCCTCGAAGCCGTAAAAAACTCCGCCGCTTCTGAAAAACCTGATCTTAGTCATTGACCTTAAGCTTTGGCTATGGACAGGATCTGAACTTTTGTGTAGGGCTGTCTGTGGCCGATTTTCTTCTTCTCGTTCTTCTTAGACTTGTACTTAAGAATATAAATCTTCTTTGCTTTGCCGTTCTTTACGACAGAAGCTGTGACGACCGCGCCTGCGACTGTCGGTGTGCCGACCTCAAGCGCCTCGCCTGTTGACAGGGCCTTTACCTTATCAAATTTAACGGTCTCGCCCTCGGCAGCGTCGAGCTTCTCAATGAAGATCACGTCGCCCTCGTTGACTTTGTACTGCTTTCCGCCTGTTTCGATTATTGCAAACACGAAAAGCACCTCTCTTTCAAATAAGTCTCGCTAAAGCAGGCGGCCTGACGCACTTAAGCCTGCATTATGCGGCAGTATATTATACCATGGTTTGCATATGAATGTCAATAGTTATTTAAACATTTTTCCACATAAACCGATTGACCGGCAGGGTTAAGTGTGGTATCATAAGGAAAGGTAAATCATCCCTTTATCCTGCGCCATTCATTAATTGCTAAATTTGATATGATAATTTCTGCCGTACCCGCATTATCGAGCGGAACATCACCGTTTTTATATGCCTCTGAAGGAAACAGATAAAAACCGAAAGAATCACCGTTCTTATATGATATTCCGCTGAGCCCCTGAACATTTGAATCGTATATTTTTCCATTATATATACATTTCATAGTAGCTTCCATATGATAAGTACCGTATGGATTCCCCGAATTCTCGTCTCTCCATATTTCATGATAAATTCCTGATATGAGTTTTGCGCCATTTATTGAGTAAGTACCTATCGAACGGAATATGATGCGGTACCCACCTACATTTACATCTTGTTTCTGTACAATATGAATAATAATCCTGCAGCCGTCGTTGTTATGGTAAATAACTTTTCCGGTATTGCTGTCAAGGTTATCCAGATCAACTGTAAAGACACAGTCAGCATCAACATTTGTTAAGGAATATGTATAATTATCAACGTCATTCGCAATATATGACATACCATTTATTAAAATAGCGATATTTTTATAGAATATCACATACAGAAATAAAACGGTCAGAAATATATATAATGCCGCTATTGAATTTTTGGTCTTCTTTACTAACATCACTACCAATCATCTCCTTTTCCTGAATTAACCTCATTATATAACTGATGTTAAAAGTTTGTCAAGACCATTTTGATTTATGAGTAATAAAAAGACACGCTTCCGCGTGTCTTCCTGGCACCCCCAACGAGAATCGAACTCATAACTAGCCCTTAGGAGGGGCTTATTATATCCATTTAACTATGGGGGCGAGCGATGTGAGACCCCATAGTTAAATGTTTTAACATATGGGGGCATTTTATAACTAATCTGAGCAGCCTTGTTATTATAGCACAGCTTGGTCATTTTTTCAATAGATTTTCATAAATACGGGGTTAATAAATGAAACACAGACGTATTAATTTACTGTTTGCCGCCGCTTCCCTTCTCTGGACGTGTTTCATCTGGAGTAATTCACTGAAAAACGCAGCCGAATCGGGTGAGATGAGCAGCGGTTTTCTAAGCTTTGTCAATAATATTCTCGCTCATATATCACCGAATCTCACACTGACCGAGCATTTTATCCGTAAATCGGCTCATTTCTGCGAGTTCGCCTTTCTCGGGATACTGTTTGCCCTTGCCATATCTTTGTACCGCGAAAAATTCAGGTCGCTTCATATCCTGATACCGGCGCTTACCGCCCTTTTGGTTGCCTCAGTGGATGAGCTTCTTCAGCTTTTCTTAGACGGACGATCATGCCAGTTCTCCGACGTTCTTCTTGATTTTTCCGGAGCATTAACAGGTTTGCTTGCCATGCATCTTATATTCCTTCTGATCAGATACAAGCGAAAAAAACACAGCCGGTGGGCACAATCCGCCGGTCGGTAATCAGCACATAATCTTTTCGAGCCAATAGTTCCTTGAGAGCAGCGCTGCCCCGCAAGATGCATAATTAAAGGGTGGATTCACGTTTATCTTCGGCAATCTAAACTGCGTCTGAAATGTTTTTTCAAGCATGGCACTGATCGTATCCCCGGAGGTGCTCAGTTTCCGCAGCTCTTCCGACTCGATTATCACCTCGCCAATTCCGGCGATATTACACATACAACTGACAATTCCACATACATCCTCAGCCGCGCCGCGTCCGCTCAGGGGTATTGACCCCAAGGCAGCGTTCCGCTTCAACGCGCGGCCCCTCACAATCAGCCGCGCTTCAATCCCGTTGCCGGTATTTATATAGAGTATATTCATATCCTGCCGGCATTTCGCCGAGCAGAACTTAAGGGCCGCCGATACATGGTCTAGCACGATGTCAACCGGCATACCCGCCGTCGATTTTGCATAGTCGCGGATTTTCAGGCTTTCAAGCTCAATGTCTCCGCTTCCCGATACAGTATCGCCGCTTTGATTGTAAACCCCGGGAACAACCATCGCGACGGTATTATATCTGATTCCCTTCGTACCCAGCATGTACGCCTTGACGCGGTGAAGAAACATGCAGAGGTTTTCAGCATAACTGAAATCACTTATGTACTCATACTCATTCGTATATACACAAGAGAGCGTCAGGTCGTATATGAGCAGCTGAAAATTCCGCTTTGACAAATCCATTACAGTCATATTTCTGCCGGGGTTCGGGAGTATCCTGCCGGCGTGGCGGCCGACAGTCTTCGACTGTTTTGTCTTCTGGACGAATATACCGGTGTCAAGGAAAGCTTCCACTGCTTTACCGGCGGTTACAATGCTTAGTCCGGTTGATGCAGCGATTTCGCTACGCGTTTCACATCCTTCGTCGACCACAGCGCGGAAAACCGCCTCGATATTGTCGTTTCTGAGTGTTTCGTTCATCATTACCGGCATATACACCACCCTTTTCTTGCATAATATATACATTATATCTTTATTACCGCTTATTGTCAACATCGAGGTTACGGTCGCTTTTCGTGAAAAGCTCCGCAAAAGCTTTAATAATACATAAATAAAACTCCGGATACATCATGTATCCGGAGTTTTATTTTCTCTACCTCAGCTTCCGGCTGGGATATGGGGCCCGGAAGCTGATTCATCATGTTTAAGGTAAAGCAAGACCAATAGTATAAAAGTTTTTGAATGGGGGTCCGGGGGAGAACTTTTTCCAAAAAGTTCTTCCCCGGCGTATCTCCCGTTACTCCTCAGGTCTTATAACTACCATATCCCCGCCCGGGGTGGTGAGGAAATATACTCCGCCGTTCGTCATACTTGACGAGACGGTCGGTGTACCGCCTTCGTACTTATTTACGATGACTGAGCTGTCCGACGGAGCCGATGAGAGAGAAAACTCTCCGCCGCTGTATGTCAGATACAACCCGTCCTGGCTTACAAGGTGTCCGCTGCTGTCGCAGGTCCAATAGTAAACACCCGCGGTGCTGAGAGACAGGCCGCCCGGGGTAACGTTTAAAAAGTAATTGTTAACAAGGACATCACTGAACGCATAGGTTGAATAAAGCCTGAAGCGGTCGGTACTCTCGTCTTTCGAAGCAGTCCAGAAGACGGTGTCGTCGGTTAGATATGTCCCGGCAGCAAGGCCATCACAGTATACGTTGAAGTTAACCTTCCTTACGGCGCGCTGTGCGATGCTGTTGTTGTTGGCATAAAGAATTCCGCCGGCGATACGCGCTTTCGTGTATGAGTTCACATTCACATTTGAGGTGTTGTTCAAGGTATCAAGTACGCGTACGACGTTTATGTCAAGTTTGTCGGTGGGGTTGGCCGAATTTCCGTTAATGAACATCGGGAAAATATTGCTGTGATACCAGGAGCCGCTTCCGACATATGTGAGGCTGTCGAGCAGACCGTCTGCTGTCTCAGCGTCAAATTCTGCGGTCTCCTGAAGATCAACACTGCCGTAGCAGAAGTCGATGCTGAAGTCTGAACCGTAGCCCACGCCGCCGGTGGCCTCGCCCTCGGCCATGTTGTCAATCGAGATATAAGATATCGCAACCGAACCGTATGTCGAACCGAGATAATAAACTCCCGGCTTAGTAATAACGAAGGTGTGGGCGATGAGGTAATCGGTATTGTAATCCGCGTCGCTGAGGACATAGCCCTGGCCGTCAACATAGGCATACGAAGCACCGCTTGCCGCAGTTCCATAATGGTTGGGCAGCGGAATTGCGAAATCAGGTGTTCTCAGCTTCTGCTCAAAAGTGTATGCGTAGTCGAGAACCCCGGTTCCGTCACCACCCGAATAGGGCTTGAGAGCCGTCGCCGTGCCGGTGGTACTTGTAAGGCTCGCGATACGCCAGAGAGCGAGATAACGCAGGTAATCTGAATTAAGGCCGCTTGAAGTGTCAAACTGTGTGGATACAACGATATTGACGAACACCGGGGCTGCCTGGCTCGCTTCATCGATAACGAACGCCGCCGTGCCCGCTGGAGCATAATAACTGCAACTGCCGGTCAGGGTTTCATTCGTATCTGTATTAAAAATGCTGTACGGGCTTGTGAATTGCGAGAATTCTTCAGCGAAATCCGCAACTGTATCTGTTGCGGCCGGATCGTAGGTATAGCCTTTTGTAAAGAAAACCGACGAATTTATCTCTGACAGCTTCTCGCCGGCAGACGTCAGGCTCCAGCCCACCGACTTCTCGATGAACCCGCTGGTTCCGACCGCGTAGTTCAGCAGTTCGGGTATCAGTTTTTTATTAAACTCAAAGTCGCTGAATGTGACGCTAGAATCGAGCGATGTCGATATCGGCACGTTATAATAAGTGTAATTAAGTGTGCCTGTGTCGCCGGTGTCGGTTCCGAGAGCTCCGAGGGAGTAAAGCAGTATCTCATAACCCGATGTTGAATTGCCGAATGTGAAACCGTCCGAAACGCTGAAATTGAGGTAATTCATAGCGGAACCCGACAAATACGACAGCGTGTGAGTGCTGAAATCATATTTTAAATCGGCGGCCAGTCCGCCGAGGTAAGAGCCCGTCATCAAGTTACAGAAGGAGAGCGACGGACTGTACATGACTTCGGTAACCTCGTTCATCTGCCGCCAGATATAATTGAAGTTTACCGACAGGCAGAGATTGTCGTTGTCGTCGTAGCTGTAGTTCCCGCTGAAATAGGGTGATACGTCGATGTACATTAAACTGCCGCTCGTACTCAGCGTCAGCGCATAATAATTCAAGCCGTTTACTGCCAGAATCAAGTACTCGCCCTGTACTTCCGGCGTTCCGCCTGTTTCCGGATCGATTACCGCATATTTCTTCAGATCGGCTCTTGTTTCGGCGAGATTAAGCGGATATGAAACGATGATGTCGTCCTCTGTTTCAATAATTGCAGTTTCAAAATAAGGCTGGTTGGCCGTCTCGACGCCGAGTTGATATATCTGGACTACTGAGATGGCATTTTTCGCAACCGTAGCCGATGTGGTCAGCTTAAACTTCAGATCGGCCGTATCGAAGTAGAGATAATAAACCTGCTCGACTCCTCCCGACACCTCGGTATAGCCGAATAGATATGTGCCGTCAGGGAATGAGTATGTACGCCAGATATAATCGGTGAAGTCTGCGGGCGGCGTCTCGGGGTGTATTACCTTCGGCTCCATGCTGTCCCGGTTGCCGAGAACTCCGGTCAGATAATATGTGTCGGTAAAACCACAGTTGTTGAAAATGAGAGACAAGTCACTTCCCATCTGCTCCCAGACACAGGTGTCGAAGAGTGTCACCGTTGTGCCGTGCTCCGCGTTCTTCATAATGTCGGTTATATCTATCGACTGCGAGTTGTTGGAGTCGACCATCCCGAGCGAATAGTATTTTTCGGCCGTTGAATCGGAGTCCCTGTCAACCTCGGCCACGATGACATATTTGCTTGATTCAAGCAGGCTGACCGTGGGGGTAAGCTTTGATTTACTGGTAAGCGTCGTGTAAATATCAGTGACGGCATCAAGCTCGGTGCTCATGTCGACGCGGAAGATATAGAGTGGGGTGGTGGAGGAATTTGATGCCGAAAAAGCTGCCGTGGCAGAGGTATATAAAAATGTCCAGCTTACGTTTCCGGCAGATTCGGATTTATAAAGCGAGGATCCGTCGGAACGCAGATAAATTATGTTTCCTCCGGCATCGGTATAAGTAAATTTGCTATTGTTGACAACCCACACCATATCGGCTTTAATGATATCAGGAGCCGATATGTCACTACCGATGTTTACCACGTTCAGCCCGACCGCCGTTCGGGAGACTGCATAATAATTACGGTCATTATGAAACAACATAATAAAGCTTCCATTTGCAGGCATGCCGCCCGTGTGCTGCTGTATTATAGCGTACTTCCCATCACCCAAATCAGATACTGAATAAAGCAGGGTCTCGGATTGCGATGCCGTAAGCTGAACACTGCTGCCGTTCATACTCAGATAATGGGTGGTTGTGGCTGGAGAATAGACATGGCCACCGTTGATAATCCAAGCAGTTCCGCTCGACTGAGGTGTCGTTAAGTTATTTCCGTTTGATTGAAGATATCTTGAATTGCGATATATTGAATATCCGTTGCCGCTGGCGGTGACTGTCAGTCTTCCGTTCGTCTGTACAGCTGTTGTTAGTGTAATAACGCCGGTTGTGGCGTTTATATTGATGACCTCAAGCGTCTGCGCCGTGGGATTATTATTGTTCCCGATAAGTACTGCATAATAATTATTCCCACTCACGAGGACAAGAACCCTCTCGCTTCCCGCAATATTTGTGGTCACAGGCGTCAGGGTAGTATATGGGTTGGAAGTTGTATAAAGCCGCGCAGAGTAGGTTGACGCGTCGGTTGTCAGCCCGAACGCCGAACCGCTATAATACGGTAAACTATTAGTATCAGCAACAGACAGACGCGAAGTCGACCCCGTGAATGAAATTCCTCTGGTGCCCGCACTGACATTACCATTGCGTGCGTTATTCACAAAATTCCACAATCCGCTACCGTTATTTGTCAATCTCCATGACATGGGATCTGAACCGGTCTGTAAACCGGGTGCAGAACTCATAACCGTGAATCCGCCTCCGGTTGTATAGGAATATGGCTTCAGTATGGGCGTCGTCTCATTGTAAGAAGCGCCCGAGAAGTCGTAGTATTGCTGCTTTAAAATATAATTCAGAATTTCATTATATTCGTATTCCGTTATTTCGCCGGCTGCCAAATAATTACTGACATTTGCAGTTATAACGTTGGATGAGTCCACTCCGATTGCCGTATATCCGTCTGCGGAATAACCTGCGATAATAAAATTCCCGTATTTAAATGACTCTTCGGTTGCGTCGGTCACCTGTGTGATTACATATGTCGGTTTAAAGCGGTAAATATAGAACTGTGTCGCCTGCTCCTTATCGTTTGTCAATGTAAAACTGTTGAGAGAAACATTATATTGCATGTAATATACCGTACTCTCGGTGTAATACTTGAAATACATTCCGACCGCATCGTAATACCACTGGGCTGGCTGCTCGCTTGAAGTGACTGGTATGCTTGCCAGCGAGGGGGCAAAACCCGAAACCGTCAGATATTCACGGACAGCGTTTGTCGAATACACAGACTGATAAAATTGTAAACTCTTTTCACTGCTGATCTGAAGCCAGTCCGACTCGACCGGCACCATGCGCAGAGTGTCGGTGCTGCCTGCCTCAATTATATTTCCGCTTGTGTCATATATATTGCTGTTATTGATGGTCTCGGCCTGCGAGGTGACGTTTATCCCGGTAAGCTGCTTGTTGCCGTTCTCGTCGAGTGTTTCGCTCAGCGCGTAAAAGCTGTTTATCCCGCCGGTACTGACCCGGGCGGTAATCATATAGTGAATGCCCGCGTCAAGGTTGTCGCCCCGCTCGCTTAGGGGAGCTACAGTAACCGACGTGGTGTAGCCAGCAGCTTCATAAATATAGGGGCGGATAAGGTCGGTAGGCATTGAAGTTGAAGTCGTAAGCGAAAGCCAGAAAACGCCCGGCGTTTCTGTCGCGCTTACATAATAACGATAATTGTTGGTGGTACCGTGTATATAGAAGTTGTTGCCCGTAAAGATTCCGTTTGAATCGGTGTTATAAAACGGGTTAGGCGCTCCTATATCAGCCGTATACGCGGGACGCCCAAGCCCTATGCCGGTTGGAGGGTTACTGCCCGGATTAGTGTTAGTGCTGGTGTTGCGTGTACCTGTGTTTGAAGCAGGGGTAACAACCAGTGTACGGCTTTGCAGCGCCGTTGAGGCCGCCAGAAACATATTACTTTTGTCATTTCTGAATTGATAACCTATCCAGTTGTTTGCTATCGGTTCCATCTTCCATCGGTAAAACGAAAGGTCTGTGGTGGTCTTCAGTGTTTTATTTGTCGGGTTATATATCGAAGTGGAGGATATTTCAACCGAACTCACCGCGCCATATGTCCCGGTAGTCGTCCCTGACCAGGTTGATCCGAGGGCGTATGAGGCTGTCGTGTTTATGGTGTGCAGGGGTTTGTCGAGAATAAAGTATAACTTTCCCGAATAAACGTTGAAGTTCTCAACCGGCTGAACGTCAGAGTAAACATACTCATAAGTAATTTTATAAAGCTGTACATTATAATTATAGCCCGGGGTACTGGTATCGTTTGTTATGACAAACGCTGCACCGTTAAACGCAAGATAATACCTTGTTGTTCCGACAAGATAATATAGCCTTTCCGAGGTAGCGTTATAACGCCATGCAGCCGAGACATCGGCAGCTGTTGCGTTATTTTCTGCGTTCCGCGTGAGGTATTTGGTCGGATATCTTACGTTCCTTAAACTCGGCGTAGCGGTGGTTTCGTCGACCTGCCATTTATATCCGGCGTATGTACCAGTATCGTTTACCAGGTTAACCGTATTATCACCGTTAATATAACTGCTGATATTTTGTGTTCCAAGTGTTCCGCTGGTATCTGTACCGGTCATCGCAAGACCATGGTAGGTGTTCGTCCCGGGTTGATAGACTCCGATCAGATAGCTCCCCTTTTGAACCGTGGAGCTTTCATAGGTAACAAGCCTTGCTCCCTGATATGTATTATAATGCCAGTCGTCATCGTCAGGTACCAGCTTGTAAATATAAATCGTTGAACTGGAACCGCCAACCGAGAAGTTGGTCTCAGTTGCCGACGCATAACTGAAATTGATTGAATAAATCCCGATTGAGAGCGATCCGCCATTTCCGCCCTGATTATAAACCCAGGGTTCTGACGGCTCCGCCGGGGTCATATTAAGCTGACCTTGTGAAATATTCAGGTAATATGTCCCGCTGACCTTTTCGTTGAATCTGACCGATGCACTGCTGCCAGATACTGATGCTGAATCGGCGTACCAGATATACTGTCTGAAATTCTGATAATCCTGCAGCGACCAGAGTGAAGGCATCGATGCAAATCTGTAGTCGGCGCCGAAGGTTCCGGTGGCTGTAACGGTAGTCGAGCCGGCCACCTCAAGAATCTTCTCGCCGAGCAGATAATAATCCGAGCCGTCCTTGCCGACAATCAGGTAATCGTCGTTTTCGGTGATGCTGTCCGCGCTTGTAACAAGCTCAATGCTGAATCCGTTGGAGAGGCGGTAGATATCAATGATCGTATTTCTTTCGGTGCTGAAATAAAAGCCGTTCACGGTATCGTAATTCAGGTAATAATCGGTGGAAACGATTCCGTTTTCGGTCGTTTCTGTAACCGTATAAGTAAACGTGTTGTTTAGCACGCTGCACCTGAAACTTGCGGCACTTGCCGATGCCGATGTAAGTCCTTTGGTCACGCTTGAGCCGGCAACTGACACAGTCAGATACTGCGTATCAAAACGTGTATTGCGGAATGTCGGTGTTGTTGAGTCCTGGGAAGTCTGCCAGAGTGCGCTCGAATAAATGCTCGAGCCGCCGGTGGAGTCAGTTATATATGTGGTTATCTCACATTTGGTAGAATTGTCGAATGAATAGACAATCTGATTTCCGTCTGCCACTTCAGCTACGATTTTCAGCGCAAAGTAGCGGTATGTCGTCACTCCTGAGACAGTTTCGGGGATTTTTGCTACAATGATGTATTTCCCCTTGTCAAGCGAACTGCCCGAGGCAATAAGGGTATGTATTCCCTGATATTGTGTCTCGTTTGCAGAGGCAGCTCCAGGTACAAGGCTTCCGCCCGACTGGGCAGACGGATTGTACCTATATTCGTCGTTGCAGTAAAGCACAGACTGCGTGGCTACATAACCCTCGGCGTTAAGTAGGTTTATCGCGCTGCCGCCCTCCCAGATATCGTTTACGGTATCGTTATTGTCTGATAGAATGAAGTGGAAGGAACCGTATGTGAAGCTCTTGTCTCTACCGTTCGACGTGGCACCGACGCCTTTCCAGTTACCCGACGCAGGAATACTGCTCAGCACATAACGTGTCAGTCCGCCTGATATAACCTTATACGCCGCGTTGCCGGGGTCATTCTCCGCGACGGTATATATTGAATCTGCGAACATGCAGCCGGTAACGTCGTTAACGCTCTCGCCAGAACTGATAAGTTCAGAAAAAGGCACCCCGCCGATTTTAGCGTTCTCATCGATATAACCGGCTGTCGTAAAGGCCGAATAGTAGTTTACATCCTTACTGCCGATATGTATGTTGCAGTCGCCGGCGACCGTGATATTCTCGGCGTCGCCGTCTATATGCCCGGCGAAAAGACCGATATGCCGCTCGTAATACACATTGATAAGCGGGTCGTATGTATATGTATCCTCAAAATTATGGCTTCCGAAAATCTGGTTCCAGACCGAGGCCAGCGCTGTTTTAATAGTGTTTTCTTCAGTCTCAACTGAGTTTACCGTCAGGTTGTAGAAAATTACATCACTGACACTTGCCCGTATATCTACATTCCCCCCGGATGTCTCAATAGTATCACAGGCAATGGTACTGAAAAATCCCACGTCGATCATCTTGTCCGGCACCTCGACCGTCGCGTTGGCTATAACGTTGTGTATTTTTTTAAGGCTTGTAATAGGTACATAAACATCGCCCCCGGCAGTTATCTTATCGTTGCCCACGAATTCTACATACATTGCAGGAACTTTTATGTATTCACCGCTTGCGGCTCCGCTTCCGATTACTTCAGTAACCACACCGTCGATTGTAACAACACCGGTTGATTTATTAACCACGACATCAACCGGGTCAATAAGACCGCTAAGGTAAATATATGAGCTCGTATCATAGCAGTAAGCGTAAAGCAGCCCCGATAACTGATCAACAAACGGGTACTCGTTGTTTCCGACCGATTCGGTAATAATTCCGTTCAGGTTAAGCACCTGGGGAAGGGCTTCCTCAGTGAAGTCAAGTACGAAATAATATTGAGATATTTTGTAAATACCATTCGATATCTTGGATGAAATAAGACGCCCGTTGTTGTTAAGCTTGATCAGGTTGTAAAGACGGTCAAGGCTGTCAACGACAAAGGGATTGCCGGGTGTGGTTCCGTAACCGTACTCAGGCGTCCGGTAATCTTCGCTGTTGAGAACGCCGAAGGCGTTCTGGTTGATTGACCCGTCCCCGTTTATAAGTACGTCATATTTTGCGACATATTCAAAATATGCCAGTCCCAGAGGTACCAGCATGAATATTGCGAGAGTAATACATATCAGCATTAACCACCTGTTGCTTTTCATCTGATATTTTCTCCTGTCTTAATTTATCTGTCGGTTCCCGGTCTTAACGCAGCTTCTGCATCAGCAATGCTACGGACCGCTTCTTCACCGTACTTTTCAGCTATCCCGTAAAGTCTTTCGTCCCCCGGGTCGAGGCCGTATTTCTCAATAATTGCTCTTATTTCCTTCTGCTTCTTCCCTGTTATGACAATATGCAGTACTTCATTTATAATCATGAACAGTAGCGGCAGAACGATTAAAGCCAAAAAACTCCAGACACCCGAAAAAAGCTTGTCAGCGTATTTAAAAAGCGTCACCCGGAAAACCACTTTGCCGACTATCTGCTCATCTCTGACGGTGCTGTAATCGTCGATCGGGTTTGCGTCCCCACGTGTGATGAATGTTCCGTCATCGCTTTTCGAGACAATACGGTGAACTATCACCTCGCCGGCGGTTTCGCCCTCATTTGATACAAAGGCAATTATGTCGTCAGTCATAAGTTTTTCGGTCTCTGTTTCAAAAGATACCACATAGTCACCTGCTCCGTATTTCGGCTCCATGCTGCCCGATACAATCCTGAAAAGGCGCATCCCTAAGACAGACATCTCCGCCCCCGATATTTTGAAATACATCACAGGCACGGCGGTAAGCAGAGTAGTTATTATGAAAAGAACCATTGAGTAATTTATTATTTTTACATATGCCCGGCTTTTTTTCATCGTTTTACTTATAATCAGTTGGTGTTGGCCGGTGCAGTACGGCAGTAAAGGCTGGCATCAATTGTATATCCCGCGTCGAGCAGCCCGTATTCATCCTCGAGCAGCACCGCCTGGCTGTTCAGCGTTTCGAGGTCAGTTTCAAGCATAAGGTAAAATGTCAGCGTATAAGCCTGGCTTGAAGCAGGATTACCCTCGGCTGATCCGAGATTAAGTGTACTCTTCTGCGAGTAATCAGCCATTTCGGTATAATTTGCCGTGTTGAGATATCCGTTAGCCGTTTCTGCGGTAGGCACGAAATAGGAAAGCTTCATGAATCTTATGTTTATCTTCTGTCCTTCGTCGCCATGACACCAGAAATCAAAGGTAAAATCGCCGTAAAGCAACAGATGAGTCGGATAGGCGCCGGCCTCGTTTCCGTATGTCACTACAACCTTGTATATTGACTTGTATATATCGTTTGAGGTATACTCTCCGCCCCAAAGAAAGAAATACGGGCTTACCGTTTCACCGCTGTTGTTGCAGAATTCGAGCGTGATATTAGCAGGGTCGCCGGCAGGCGTTATGGCAGTGCCGAATGAACCGGTGATATAGTTGTACCTGTAAGCCGCAACATTTACTTCAGTTACTCCGTCGGTGTAAACCGAGGTATTCTGCGTCGTCGGGAAAAAGAACCATGCAAAAGCCGAAAATGACATCACAAGACCGGCAACAAGCAGCGTAAATCCGCTCAGTATTATTCTTTTGATACCCTGATTCATAACTATGCTGCCTCCCCAAAATGACTGTTCAGCTTATTGTTGTGATGATACATCTCTCTATTACAAGCGTTCCGGCAGTAGATCCGCTGACCGGGACCCATATGCCACCGGATGTCGTTTCATAAACGCATTTCTCAGAATTCTGGTTAACTCCGGTGTCAACATAAAGCGCCGGAACGTCGACAAGGTAAAGATAAGTTCCTGCATATCCGCCCACATCAACCAGAGTTCCGGTGAGGCTCGAAGTTCCGAGTGAAATTGAAAGGTCGCTTCCTTCCGAATAGAGCGACGGTACCGGCGAATTGGTCAGTGCCTGCCAGTTTTCAGAATACTCATAATTATATACGTCCGGCTCCACGGTGTTGTCGACTGTAACTGTGACTGTCGAGACCTTGATATCGTTTTCCTTGATAAGACAGTCATTTCTCAACGCCTCGTCGCCGTAGATACCGTTAAGCACAAGCGTTGCGTTGCTGAAAACCGAGGGGTCGGTAACGGATACTAAGAATACGAAATGAACGATGTCTCCCGGAACCATTCTGATCGTCATGGTTTCGTCCCCCGATTCGTCGACAATTATCAGGTTAAGGTTTCCGGCGTCGTTGTTCTTGAAAGACGAAAGATTCCTCCCGGCTCCCGAGGTCAGTACGCGCCCGTAAACCGGATTCACGGTAATTATTTTATTTATCGCAAACCATGACCGGGCTTCCTCGGAAAACAGGTTATACAGCGAGAAGACGAGGACAACAGCCAGTATCGTCAGATAAATGATGCTTTTAACCGATGCATTTCTTTTTATCATCAGCCCTTCCCGCTCCTCTCCCGACCGCCGCTTTCTTTGACTAATAATATTACCTTAATTATGTACAAGATAACCATTGCCGCCAGCGGAAGCACAACGATAAGGAAAAAACCGACCGGGTCCCTGAAAAAGTCAATAATCCCGCCGAGTACCGGAACATATCCCTTCACCGTCCCTATGCAGCCCATAGGGTCTTTTGTAATTCTTGTACCGCTGCCGAGAAATGTGGCATAATAACCGCCGCTGGTTTTGCATGTCAGATCAACAAGGGCAAGCGAGCCGATACCGGCACCATCTGTCACGCTGCCCTCGCGCACGGTAAGCAGCATCGTATTCCCGAACACAGGTTCAGAATAACGGTTATTCGTTGCAAAAATCATCACTGTAACGCCTGTTGCAATCACGATGAGAACAACAGACAGTATATTTATAACCGCGGCAATCGCTTTTTTCTTCCCCATATATCCCCCAATCCGAACCATTTTACTTTTGTAATTGTTTATTCATCCACCGCAAGGACGACTGAAATCGTGAAATACGCTCCCGCGTTTGTAAAGACTGCGCTCAAATCGGTTCCCTCAACCCAGAAGCGCATATGAACCTCGGTGGTATAATAAGTCGTAACTCCACCCGTGGTTTCGCAGGCTCTGAGCGAGAATTTATTTGTAAGTGACGGCACATACGGGCTGAGATCAGGATTCGGAATATAATACTCGCTTTCGTAAGCTGCCGTATCGGACAGCGCGTAATAACGGTTAGTGCCGTCATAAATAATCGGGTAATAAGTGGTCAAATTATCGCCTGACACAAGCGGAGCCGCTTCTGTATCCTTTGCGATTATCAGCTTTCTGTATACACCCGATTCCTTCGATATTACAGCGCAACGCACCGCGCCGGTCACGTTATTCTTACCGGTTGGGTCGTTTATATTTATATATTTTACATACAGATCAAGATCGAGCGGCGTTGTAGTTGTAATAAATAGCGGAATATCTATGAAATATCCTATATTCGAGGTCTCGGGAATTGTCTTATAATCGGTTAAAGCCGTTCCGGCTTTAGGGCATCCGTCCTGACCGACATTCCGGAAAGGAAGGTAGAGGAAATTTATCCCGTCAGAACTTGTCACCGGAACAAGCATATCGTATTCGGAAATAACTGGCCCCGATTCGGTCGTCTGGGCCGAACCGAACTCAAAATATGTGCTGAAGCCCTCAAGTGAGGTAACGCTCTCCGGCGCGTCCAGCGACGCCATCACGTTGATCGGCATTATTACCGATACCGCCATTCCCGAGGCTCCGACGACAATATTATTCGAGTACCAGGCATAAGATGCCACGCCCAGCACCGACACGCTGATAATGAGAAAGATCAGCGATACAATCAATTGCTTCTTCATTCAAAACCTCATATAAGATAGACACAGCGTTGGAGGTAAAACGCCGAACACAGATTTTATCTCAGGTAATAAAAAATGCCGCAAAACAGAACCAAACTTCTGTCTACGGCAACTGGCTGGCTCTGATTGCATGGTGTGAAATAACTTTACTTTCACAGAATGCGGAGTGAACCCCTATAGCTTTGCGTCAATTCCTCACGGAATTTTTGCTCTTTTCATATTAAATTATCCACCTATTATATAATAGCAAAATCAGCTGATTTTGTCAAGATTATTTTACGAAATATAATGTTTTTATGGCTCACTTGGGTTGACGGAGGTGCACAAAACGACCGTTCAGACCCGCGTTTATAATGTGTTTATTATACCGCTTATAAGATAACATCGACAAAATCAATTCCGTATGCTTTCAAAAACGTTACGCAATCTTCCGTAATCACTTCCCCGCTGACCACAACCGGCACCGCAGGCGGGCAGGACACCGTTGTCGAAGCGCAGATGCGGCCGGCAGACTTCTCTGCCGGAATAATTTCGTGTTGAGATACGAATGCCTCACGTATAGACACAGCTCTCCTGTTCCGCGGGAGAGAATTAAGAGGTGATTTTTCAGGCAGAACTTTTCCCGGCAGCTCTTTTAGCGCACCGCAGAGTCTTTTAAGCTCATCCTCTTTGTTATCAGGCGTGACCATAAAAACAATGGCAAATAAATCGGCAAACTCGCATTCGATGCCGTACCGTCGCAGCGCATCAGCAGCTTCACTGCCGGTATAACCCATCTGCCCGGTTCCGATAACTATTTTAAGCGGGTCTGACTCAAAAACTTCCCAGCCCGCCGCGACAATTTTCTTTTTTATCCCGTGAACCAGCTTTATGAATTCCGCAAGCCTTTCCTGGTAACCTTCTGCAATATATTTGTTGCACAGGTCGAGGGACTGTAAAGTCAGGTAAGACGGGCTCGTTGAACCAAAAAGCGCAAGTGCATCTCTGACTGAAGCAGCTATATTCCCCGGAACATCGGCCGATAACTGAAGATAAGCCCCTCCGGTCAGCACCGGGAGAGTCTTATGCGCTGAGTCGGACGACATGAAAGCCCCGAGATCAACCGGGTGCCATGATTCTGGCAAAAACTTCAGATATGCGCCGTGTGCGTTGTCGACAAGCAGAGGCACGCTGGAAATTTTACAGACATCGGCTATCGCCTTAATATCCGGGCTGTAACCCAGATAATCGGGAGCCGTCAGATAAACCGCAATCGGTTTTTCTACCTTAGCTCTGAGTTTTTCCGCTACTGCTCCGGCTGTTGTATGACAGCTACAGAGCGAACTGCCCCCATCTTCCGGGTAAATCCACTCGGGGTCAAGGTCAAGCAGCGCGCAGGCGTGGATAAATGATTTGTGGACATTCCGCGCTGCCAGAACGGTTCTGTTGTTTATACCCCTCGAGATCGCGTACTGCAATGCAAGGTATAGCATGGCTTTTATGCACTGCGACGAACCTTCAGTGGAGTAATAAGTATGTCCGAAGCCGAAAAGCTCTGAGGCGTTTTTCTCGCTCTCAGCTATAATAGTTGATGCCTCATAAAGAGCGTCGGCACCCGAAATCTCGGTGATGTCGTAAGGCTCGCAGCCAAGGCGGGAAATGCCCTTGTGACCGGGCATGTGGAGTCTGAGGGTGCCGGAGGCACAGTAGTTCTTAACAAAATCGTAAATCGGGGTGTTGATGCTTATCACTCCTTTCGTTTAATATTTTTTCTGAGGATGAGAGGGTACGTTTGTCCATTTCTTTTTCTCGTGAAAAAGAAATAGACGAAAGAAAACACGCGGAAAGGAACCAATGGTTCCTCTCCGGACACTTCCTTCTGGCACTCAGAAGCCATAAGTGTACCGGCTCGGCAGCGTGTGCGCCGGCGGGAATTATATCACTTACACTTAATTCATTCTTTACACGCTTTTTATCGCCCTATACTAAAGCGTCAGTACAGCGGGCCTTCGCGTAATTTTACGCTCCGGCGTAAGGCGCGCCTGTTGAGGGGCAAAGTCTTTGCTATCTTTTTTAGCTTTCCTTGTATTTTCAGTGGCTGTGTATCCATCCATATCGCGCCGCAGCGCATTTCACCCGCGAAGCGGATTTTACTTGCACGAAGTGCAAATTTCACGCACGAAGTGCATTTCACTCGCTCCGCGAATGAATTCGCGGAGCGCTGTGGGGCCCAACCGGTACCGCCGTCTTTTAATTACGTCCAGCAGGTTCTGTCGAGCACTAATCCTTTTTTTGAAAAGTTCTTTGCCAGGCTTTCTTTCAAGAAAGCCGCGTTTCTCCCGTATCCCCGTCCTCCGCGACCTTCATCATTACGGCGCATTCGATACGTTTTCTGAAGAGTTTGCAGCCGTATTCGTATATACCGCGGATATTGCCGGTGGCGTGATATGCGTTGGCGGCGCAGCCGCCCGAGCAATAAAGTTTTGCCCAGCAGCCGGCGCACTCGGGGCGGGCGTAGGCGTTGCAGCCTTTGAATTCGTTCTGAACTTCATGGTTGGTGACCCCGTCCCAGATATTACCGAGACTGTACTTCGGGTCTCCGACAAACTGGTGGCAGGGGTAAAGCTCGCCCCACGGGGTGACAGCCATATACTCGGTACCTGAGCCGCAGCCCGAGATTCGCTTATAAATGCAGGGACCGTGCGAGAGGTCGAGCATGTAGTGATAGAAAGTGAAGCCACGGCCCTCGCGGCGCCGTTTTATCATCTCGACGGCCAGTTTTTCGTACTGTTCGAGCAGTACCGGCAGGTCAGCTTCGGTCAGAGCGTATGGCTCACCGGGAGCTGAAACGACCGGCTCCATGCTGAGCTCTCTGAACCCGAGGTCGGCCATGTGCAGAATATCGTTTGTAAAATCGGTGTTGTTGTGAGTGAAGGTCCCGCGGATATAATAGCTCTTGTCTCCACGCGCGGCGACAAACTTCTGAAATTTCGGTACGATTATGTCGTAACTGCCAAGCCCCGCGTAATTTTTACGCAGGTGGTCGTGGACCTCGCGCCGCCCGTCGAGGCTCAGCACCACGTTGTTCATCTCGCGGTTGCAGAAATCGATCACCTCGTCGTCGACCAGCACCCCGTTCGTCGTCAGCGTGAAGCGGAAATTCTTGCCGTGAGCTTTCTCAATCCCGCGGGCGTAGGCGACAATTTCCTTTACCACGTCAAAATTCATCAGCGGCTCGCCGCCGAAGAAATCAACCTCAAGATTTTTCCGTGTACCTGATTTCTCAATCAGAAAATCGATCGCCCGTTTCCCCACCTCAAGGCTCATCAGAGCCCGCTCTCCCTGATACTTTCCCTGGCTGGCAAAGCAGTATTCGCAGTTCAGGTTGCAGGTGTGAGCCACATGCAGGCAGAGAGCCTTGACTACAGTACTCCTCGCTTTATAATCGAACGCCAGATTTTCGAAAACGTCGGGTGTGTACAGCTTCTTTTCCTTTACCAACTCATCTATGTCAGCCCAGCACTCGCGCAGTTCGGCCTCGGTCGCATCGGGACGTCCTGCGTACTTTTCCATCAGTTTGCCGACTGCTGCGTCCTCGGTATGATCGGGATATAGGGCAATCATATCGTATGCCACTTCGTCAACCGCATGAACCGCACCCGAGCAGGTGTCGAGAACGATATTATATCCGTTAAGTTTGTATTGATGCACCATTATTTATGTATCCCCCGCGCTGCCGCGTCATTATTCATTATATATTTTCATTATCAATTGAAAAGAGCCTGTGCATGTGTACCATACGCAAGCTCTCTGTCATCTTTCCACTGCCAAAGGATATCCGCAACCATATATCCGGGATACCGGCGGCGTTCCGGTGCGGCATACGCACCCCGGTAGATTCCGGACGAATTATTTCTTGTCCGCAGATTTCTTATTTTCACACGGCTGGTTTGCAACGCCGCATGATGTTTTGCAGGCAGACTGGCAGGATGTCTGGCATTCGCCGCAGCCGCCGTTCTTTGTGCTTTCGTTCAGGTCTCTTGTTTCGATTGTCTTGATTCTTTTCATGAAAATCACCTCATTAAATAGCTTTGCGTGTTCTTTCACAGTTCTATGAAAGTATAGCACAAAGATATCCTCATGTCAATAAGCTCAATAAACATTTGCCTGATATTTCGAAGAGCAGATATAAATAAGCTGAAGAAAAGGCAGGACTTTTCCTGCCTTAATAGATTACTTAATAAATTTTAGCAGTCGCGGTCGTGCTTGTGTCCGCGGTTACAGTTGCCGAGTACTAAACCGATTACGATTCCGATGATAAGTTCGCAGCAATTGTTATCCCTGCCGTGTTCTCTCTCATGTTCTCTGCAGCCGCCAACCGGTCCTTCGCAGCCAAGAGGTCCTCTATCGGGTCCCAGATCATTTCTGTATGACATATATAATCCTCCTTTATCAGTTATGTAGCAGATATGCGTACCTAAAAGGAGGTTCCCGGTCTGACCCGGCGGGGAGATTTGCTTTGCTCACTATTATTATAATCAGATTACCGGCATATGCCAATAATAATCCTGAAAATTTTTTATAAAAAATACTGCACACTATCTTAAACGTATATTTTTCTGGATTTGCGAAATACTTGGTCGTGTGAGGTGATGATTTTGGCAAAACAAGGAATGCGCCGCCCCGATCCAAAAGAACCGCACGGAACCGAGAGCAATAAAATAACACATTTCCCTAAAAACGATGTGCCTCCGGTACCCGAGATAGAGGGGAAGGCAAAAACAAGCAAGGAAAAAGCGAAACCTATCGTCAAGCCCTAAACCTCTTTTCCGCAGTTCTTTATAGCCTATCAGGTATTAATCAGCAGCCCACCCAATAGGATTATAAGTTCCTGAAGAGGGTCTGGGGGGAACTCCTTATCAAGGAGTTCCCCCCAGCGTTTCCTGTTCCTATTACAGAATAATGCAGATCAAACCGTTGCTGCCCTCATTGATAATTCTCTCGAGGGTTTCGGAGAGTTTCTGGCGGGATTCCTCGGGCATATGCTCGAGTTTGGTGTGCAGGCCCTCGTTGACGAGAGCATAAAGCGATTTACCGAACATATTCGATTCCCAGATGCGCTCTGGTGCTTCCTCAAACTCATGGAGCATATATTTGACGAGGTCTTCCGACTGCTGTTCGGTGCCGACAATGGGACTGATTTCAGTCTCAATATTAGCGCGGATCATATGAACCGACTGAGCCGAAGCGCGCAGACGCACGCCGTAGCCGCCCGCCTGTTTGACTATCTCAGGCTGCTCGAGGTGCAGTTCCTCTATGTCAGGCATTACAATTCCGTATCCTTTTTCGTTCGCGTCTTTAAGGGCTTCAGCGACACGCTCGTAGTTTGTCTTCATGGCTGAGAAATCGCGGAGAAGGCGGATTAAATCCTCCTCGCCAGAGATATCGAAGCCGGTCAGTTCGCTGACTATGTCGTAATAGAGTCCGTCCTTTAGTTTGACATTAGCCTTTGCCTTGCCATTGCCGAGGTTTATGTCGGTGATCTCAGCTGCCGCTACATATTCGTTGTTGGTGAGTTCGCTGAAGGCTTCCCTGATGTCGCCGGTCTTGGTGACTTTGGCGGCGCACTTTTTGACACTTTCAAGCAGCGAGGTGCGGATGCGGTGGCTGTCGTCGAGTGCTGCAGTCCAGTCTGGCAGTTTAACTGAAATTTCAGTCACCGGGAACTCATGAAGCACAAGTTCAAGGATATGCCGGATATCCTCGGCATCAAGGTCAAGGCAGCTGACCAGCGCAACCGGAACTTTATATTTCGACTCAAGCTCGTATGCGAGGGCAATCGCCTTGTCGGACGCAGGATTGGCAGAGTTGAGAATCATAGCGAAGGGCTTTCCGATCTGTTTCAGCTCGCGGACTACCCGCTCCTCGGCGTCGATATAACTCTCGCGCTTTATATCGCCGATGCTTCCGTCGGTTGTCACCAGCATTCCGATGGTGCTGTGGTCCTTGATTACCTTGGTCGTTCCGGTCTCGGCGGCCTGCACGAAGGGCATCGGCTCGGTCTGCCAGGGAGTGCGGACCATTCTCGGCTGCCCGTTTTCAATGGTTCCAAGCGCCTCGGGGACTATGTAACCAACGCAGTCGATCATTTTTACGCGAAGCGACGAGACACCGTCGATATTGATCGGCACCGCTTCGTCGGGTATGAACTTCGGTTCAGTGGTCATAACTGTTTTTCCAGCTGCGCTTTGGGGCATTTCATCGCGGGCGCGCTCGCGGCTGTAACCGGCAGCGATGTTCGGGAGGACAAGAGCCTCCATGAAACGCTTGATGAAAGTCGACTTTCCGGTTCTGACGGGGCCCACGACCCCGATATAGATATCGCCGCCGGTCCGCTCGGCGATGTCTTTATAAATAGAATGTTCAGGCATATAAAGATCCTCCCGTATATTTGTCAGTTCAAATATATGGGAGGATGAGTTTTTTTAGAACACGCTTGTTTTTTTATTTGGCGGACAGGCTTTTTCTTACTTGTTGGGCTTAAAATTAAATTAATATCATACGGGAAGACAGCTCATCCCGGGCGTACTTTTACTTAAGCCAGGTCTTATAATAATCAGGCAGAACTTCAACACTTGATACGCGGAAAACTGACATCATTTTTTAAAATTATTCTCAATCAGTTTTATTGCGTCAGGATGAAGCACTCCGTTAAGTGGGCGTTCATATTTTATGAGCTCGCGTACAAATGCCGAGCATATGAAGGAATACTCAGGACGGGTCGGCAGCCAGACCGTCTCGATGCAGCTAAAGAGAAAATTATTGACACCGGCAAGCATCATCTCGTAATCGCAGTCCGAACTGTTGCGCACGCCCTTTATTATTGCGCAGGTACCGAGGGCGCCTGCAAGGTCGACGAGCAGGCCGTCAGCGGTGATAACCTCAGCCTCAGGTATTCCGGCGCAGGAGGCTTCGGCGATCATTTTGCGCTGTGCAAAGTCAAACTGCCCCTTTTTCTCGGAGTTTACCATAATGGCGACATATACTTTATCAAAAATTTTCGCTGCGCGGCGTACAACATCAAGGTGGCCAAGCGTGAATGGGTCGAAACTTCCGGGGAATATGCAGGATTTCATGGTTTTTTACGTCCTTTCGTTTTTTGGGTTTTCCATCAGGCAACCGGACGGAAGTATTATCTGTTATTTTAATTTAAGCAAAGTGACATAAGCTATACCGTATTTTGAGGTTTTTACCGTCTCAAATTTCTCTTGCACCAGGGAGTCACCGAATATATCCGCCTCCCCGCTCTCACAAATTATTGTCGAGGTTGGTTTCAGCAGTTCATATTTGACAAGCAGCTCAAGCGATTTTGCCACAAGTCCTTTGTGATAAGGGGGATCAAGAAAAACTATGTCGAACTTCACCCCACCGCGCATTCTTCTCAGCGCTTCGGCGTAACCGGCGGTGAGTATCGTGCAGCTGGCTTCAAGCCGTGTTTTTGCGGCATTTTTCTTTATTATCTCAACCGCTCCGGGCGCCTCATCGATAAGGGACGCGTGCGACGCTCCCCTGCTCAGCGCCTCGAGACCAAGCTGCCCCGAGCCGGCGAAAAGATCGAGCACAACCCTCCCCTCGATTTCAAACTGAATCATTGAAAAGACGGCTTCCTTAACACGCTCGGCGGTCGGGCGGGTTGCGGTGCCATCAAGCGTATATAATTGCGTTCCGCGCGCTTTTCCGGTTATTATTCTCATCATTTAAATCAGTCTCCTGATGCTATTTTACCAAATAATAGAATGAATATCAAGTACCATTAGGTAAATTAATCCATCAATATGAATAAATTTGTATTAAAATCCGGTTTCCATTCTCCAGATTGCCCAAAGTGTACAATAAGCATGAGGTTCATCTGGATATTCATATACAAGTAATTTTTGTATCTTTCTGGCTTTATTAAATTCTATAATAAGTCCATTCTCAGAAATATCTTCAGGTAAAAAAACTTTATCAAATCCGCCACAGTTATTTAGCGCGCTTACTCTTGTGCCATCCTCAAGCAAATCATATCCATAAAATTTAAACCTGTTGTCAAAGAATAAATTTCTGCAATCCCCATCAGGTTCCGCTATAACTGCTAGAATTTGCACATCTTTCAATCCATTGACTTTATTAAGAAGATAGTTCAAATTATTAACTATATCACCATAACCGCTCCAATAATAATATGAATTGAATAAATTTTTTTTATCTTCGATTTTTTTATAATCCAGTATGCTTGGACATAGTGCACAATCAAGTGAAACAACTTCTTTTACATGAAATAGTTTACACCAATTTCTATATTTTTCAGTTGTGATGATAGTTTCCACTGCGATATAGCCAATAACCATTCTTATCCCTCCCTATATTTGCTTATGAAAATACGCATATACCGCCGCGGCATCACGCTCAGATATTCCTTTTACTGCCTTAATCTCGTCTTGCTCTGCTTTCTTCACCCCTGCGAGCCCACCGAAGTGCGCTAGCAGCAGTTTCGCTTTCTTCTCGCCAATGCCGTCTATCGCGGTCAGTGTTGAGGTTTTCAGCGTCTTGCGCTTGGCCGCGCTGGTGTTTCCGTATGTGAAACGGTGAACCTCTTCCTGTATGCGGTAGATCAGCATGAAAACCTGCTTTTCCTTGGCGATATTTATATCGGCCTCGTCTGTACATAAAGCGCGGGTTTTATGGTAGTCGTCCTTAACCATGCCGAATACCGGAACCTCGATTCCCTTCTCTGCAAGCAGCGAGCGTATCGTCGAGACGTGCCCCCGCCCGCCGTCGAGCAGTATCAGGTCGGGGAGCCGTGCAAATGCGCCCGAGGGGTCGGTTATGTGCGCCATACGGCGCCCTATCGCTTCGCTCATCGCTGCGTAGTCATCGGTGCCGCTGATGCTCTTAATTGAAAAACTGCGGTAATCCTTCTTTAGAAACTTTCCGTCCTCAATGACTATCATTCCGCATCGCATGCTCTCGGTGCCGATATTTGAAATATCGTATGCTTCAATCCGAGCGGGTAAGACTTCAAGGCCGAGAAGTTCAGAGAGCCGCACAAGCGTTCCCTCATCCCGTTCGGCCGCCTCTCGGTATTCCCTTGCCTTATCCTTCGCGTTGGTCAGCGCCAGTTCGCAGAGTTTTCTGGCTTCGCCGCGCTCAGGTGTACGGACGGTTATTTTTCTCCCCGCAAGCTCAGAAAGGCAGGCAGAAAGCGCTTCGTTTTCATCGTCGTCAAGGCTGAATGAAATGAGAATTTTCGGCGGAATATAACTCCGCGCCCGGTAAAATCCGCAGATGAAGGCACTCATACCCTCGGCGTCTGCTATCTCGCCGGCGCCAAATGTGAAGTCGCTCTTATCGCTCATCACTCCGTCGCGTACAGACAGCACCGAAATTGCTGAGCAGTCCTCTCCGTCGTAGAGAGCTATGACGTCTTCCTCCTCACCCGGTGCCGAGACCACTTTCTGACGTTCCCGCAGCCGGTCGAGCGCGTTAATCGTGTCGCGGCAGCGGGCTGCTTCCTCGAACTTTTCCTCCGCCGCGCAGTTATCCATCCTGGCAGTCAGTTCACGCCTGACCGCCGAGGTGCTGCCTCCAAGGATATCAGCGGCTGTTTTAATCAGCGCTGCATAGTCATTCTGGCTTATCTCCCCGGTGCAGACACCGCAGCAGCGCCCCATCTGATAATATATGCAGGGTCTGCCGCGCCCGATGTCGCGCGGGAAAACGCGGGAACATGAGGGCAGGCTCAGGGCTTTCGATACCGCACCGATAACCGAATAAACTGTCGAGGTTCCTGAATAGGGGCCGAAGTATTTAGCTTTATCATCATCGCGCTTGCGCGTGGAAACAAGGCGCGGATACTCCCCCTCGGTAATTTTGATGTAGGGGTAGGATTTCGCGTCTTTCAGCTTTATATTGTATTTGGGTGAATACTGCTTGATGTAGGCGTTCTCAAGGGTCAACGCTTCAATCTCGGTGTCACAGATGACAGTTTCAAATTCCCAGACAAGCGAGGTCATCCTCTCTGTCTTCGGGTTCTTCGCACCTGCCTGGAAATACTGCGAAACCCTGTTCTTGAGTTTGCGTGACTTGCCAACATAAATCACCCGGCCCGATTTGTCGTGCATGATATAGATACCCGGGCACGCAGGCAGGGCGTTCGCTTTTTCAAGCAGATATGCTGTTCTCTCTTCGTCTCTCATTACGGTTCCTCAAAGTTTTTGAAAAGGGGGCCGAGAAAACTTTTCTCAAAAGGTTTACTCCCGGTGTATCCCAGTCTTAACAAAATGGCGGGAGCATTCCTCTCCCGCCGAATCATATAAATATACCAGTTATTCGTTGAAACCCGTATCGATAAGAGCGGCAAGCCCGTCCACTGCTTCTTTTTCGTCTGGGCCCTCAGCGCGTAAAGTTATAGTCATACCTTTGGCTATCCCCAGCGACAGAACGCCGAGCAGGCTCTTTGCGCTCACCGACCGGTCGTCTTTTTCAACCTTAATTACCGAACGGAAACTGTTGGCTTTCTGAACAAAAAAAGTCGCGGGTCTGGCGTGAAGTCCTATGTTGTTTGTAATTTTTACATCGCGTGAAATCATATTCAAACTCCTATACATTCATGCGTCGACAATGGCGTCATGCCTTAATAAGTCGTCAGGAAAAACCACATATCAGATATATCGGATGCCGCTGTAAAAATATATCGTATGCCGAGTATTATTAGTATAACAAAATCAGACCTTAAAATCAATAGTTATTCTTTTGTTTTTTTTAATGAATTTTAAACATTGAGACAGATGTAATATGTCATTTCATACAGAAAGCCAGGTCAGGGTTGAAGCTTTTCTATGCTCGTAATTGTCAGATTGAGAGTAACCATGTCGGTATAGAGCGTGAGTTTCTGACCGACGGCAAGATATTTGTCGCCTCCGAGGCCGAAATAGCCATCGCTCGTATAGGCACCCTGACACAGAAACGCCCCTGTCACGTCGATGTATGTGAATTCCGGATATGCAGCGAGTACCGGGTTGCCGTCACGGTCGTTTACATATTTTGTTGCCGGCATCAGTATAAGTGTTTCGTTCTCAGCCGTCAGCTCTGTGTACGACGAATACTCGGTAACTCCGAGCAGCTCGCCGGCCTCGGCTCCGTCGCTATAATACAGTTTGTCACCGTCATGAAGAAACCCCGGAATAGTATAACTCACGGCACTCAGTTTGAACATAATCCGAAAGTCGGAAAGCTCCTTGGAAAAGCCAAGTTTCTGCATTATACTGTACCTGAAAGCGACACCGACGACGCAGAGTACCGCCATAAGGATGATTATAGCATCGAGTATATTGAATCTAACTTTGTTTTTTATGCCCTTATCTCTGTCGGTATTCATGAGCTCACCCCACTTGCATTGCCTATCACATAGACCGAAATACAGTTGCCATTTCCGGTGAATCCGACGAAGCATAGCGTCATCGGAGTACCTACAGATATCCGGTTGCCGCTGGCCGTATATCCGCTGCCTGAAGAGTAATCTGCTGTGACCTGAATCGTAACCCGCAGCGTTTTAGGTATGTTTCCGTTTGCGTCGGGCGGATAAGAGACAGCTTCAAGGCCTCCTGTTACGGCACTGTAAACATATTTCACTGTGTCGGTACTTTTAATTGCCGTTACACTTCCTATCTCATTTTTACCACCCGAGTCGAAAACCTTGTCGCCGACTCTAAGCATCTCTGCCATCGCAGCGTCCACATTTTCTATTTCCACGGTGTATGAGACGATCTTCTTTTCCCCTCCCAGCCCGAAGAAAGAAAATGGAGTAAAAAACGAAGCCACTGCCAAAGCTATGAGGATAATTGCTATCACAAAAATAATATCAAGTATATTTATCCGTCGCCAGAGCGGTTTTACGGCCATTTCTCCGGCTTCCTGGCTCTTTTCGTCCGTGATGCTGTATTTCACCGTTTTACCTCCGCTTATCATATTCATGAATTAAAATTCCAACTGCCAACTATATTGTAATGTCGACAGAGTCAGGCTTTATTTTATCATAGACCGATTCGTTTTCGTTCTTCACCGAATTTATGAAGGAAACCATAAGGGCAATCACTATCCAGAAGAGGAAGAAAACGCGGTAATTATACCAGACATAGTCGAACAAACCCATTACAAGTATAGAAACAATCCCCGTAACACCCGCTGCAACAGTCAGCCGGTCTTTGCCGGTGGAGTTTCTGATGAACTCAAAACCGTTCTGGAAGAAGAGAAAAATTACAATGGAAAAGATCACAAATCCAAATATTCCGGTCTCTGATATGATTTGCATAATCAGATTGTGAGAGTGTGGAGCGGCTTCGGTCCCCGCGTAAGCGAAGATAGGGTAAAGCTGCTGAAAAGCTGTCTGCCCGACACCGATACCCGACAGCCACACTTCTTTGAGCATGCGCAGCACGCCGCGCCAGGTGAATACACGGTAGTATGTCGAGGAGTCAGCCATGTTGCCTATGCTGGCGAATCTCCCGGCAATGTCACTCGGTAAAAGATAACCGACCAGCGGCAGCGATATTCCGGCTGCCAGAAGAAAAGCGAGGGTTCTGCGGCTGTATATAAGAAAAAACAGTATTATTCCGATTATAAAGCCGAGCCAGGCTCCGCGCGACCAGGTCCAGACAAGACAGAGCACTGTGAGGGCTACCGAAAAAACCATGATGAAACGTTTTTTAAACCCCTTCATGTACATGGGTATGACGAGCAGAAACGGGAAAAGCAGGATTATATATTCACCAAGTACGTTTGGGTTATCAAAAAACGAAGTCGCACGTCCGGGAATATATGAAAACATTTCGTTGTCAAGCCAGTTTGAAGTGAAATTCCCGAACATGTACTGAATTATACCGTAAAGCGAGGATACGGCAAGCGATATGCCGAGAGCCGCCATCGTATGCAGGCAGTTTTCACGTGTGCGGATGAGGTTGATTGTCAGGAAATAGCCGAGCATCAGGATCGAATACATAAGCGCCGAATTTAATGACTCGCTGCCGCCGTATGTCACAATACCGCCGAGCAACATATTGCCGGCAAAAAGGGCAACAAAAGCACTGATAAGTCCGAAACGCATCGTCCGCTTGCCGCGCAGGTATTTAATCAGATAACTGATCGCAGTAATTAAGACGCCTGCCGAAAGCAAGAGTGTCGGATGTCTGAAAGCCGCGATGAAAGGCGTGACCACGATTAACGCTATTATACCGGCTTCAGGCTGATAGAGCACTATGAAACTTACTATAAGCGCGGCAAGTCCCGCCAATATATAAACCGGGCTGATGATATATGTCAGAAGGCCGACGAACATGCCACTTATCACGGCGGCATTGTACTTTGCGCCACCTCTGATTTTTATCTGAGTAAACTTTGATTCCGGGATTTTAAGTGTTTCGATGAACAGGTAGCGGGCAAAGCGGCTTGCAGCAATGCTCTCGGCCAGATTCTTTTTACTGGAGAGCACTGGAACTGAAAGAATAACAAGCACTCCGCCAATTATCATTTGATTGAAATCGCACTCGAGGCCAATTCCGAAAACTTTTATGATGAACATCAGCATTGTGTAAATACCGAAAATCAAGCTGAACGATCCGTACATCCTTAAGCTGCACCCGAGCATGTAATCAGCCACCGCACCGGCCCGGTCGAGGATCATGCTGTTTTCAAACCCTCTGGCCACTTTGCGGCGGATTTTTTTGTAGATGGTGTTACGGCCCCGCTTGTGTCTTGTTCCGAATCCCATAAGGCTCCGGTGCCATAACGCTTCCTCGCGGCTGTACGAGGTGAAAAGGGTTCCTATAAAACTTTCGGCGATGCTGGTATACAGCCAGGCAGCGGCAACCCTGAACGCGTTAATCAGAACGCTTCCGTGAAACTTTGCCGCAATTTTATCCTTTAACTTCGGTTCGTTGTTCAATCGCCGGTCCCCCTTCCTGACTGAATGTGGTCTTATTTTATTTATTTCCGCCGCCCTCAAGCAGGTCGGGGCGGCGTTCCTTTGTCAGCTTTTCAGCTTCTTCCCTTCTCCATATGTCGATGTTTCCATGATGCCCCGAGATGAGCACATCAGGCACCTTTTTGCCATGGAACTCATACGGACGTGTATACTGCGGGTACTCGAGCAATCCCGATGATATACTCTCGTCTGTATAAGAATCGGCCGAGGCCAGCACTCCGTCTACAAGCCGCGCAACGCAGTCGACCAGTATGCAGGCAGGTATCTCGCCGCCGGTTAGAACATAGTCGCCGATTGAAATTTCCTCATCGACTATCTCATCTATTATGCGTTGGTCGACACCCTCATAGTGTCCGCATAGAATTATCAGCTGGTCATATGTGGCGAGGCGCAATGCCGTCTTCTGATTGAGTATACTCCCTTTCGGCGACATATAAACAACCCTTCGGTTTATGCTACCGTCCCCTGTGCCGTCAATGACCGCTTTGTAACAGTTATAGACCGGGGGCGCCGACATCAGCATCCCCATGCCGCCGCCGTAAGGCGTGTCGTCCACCCGGCGGTGCTTGTCCTCGGAGTAATCCCTTATATTGTATGTTTTAACGCTTATGAATCCCGCTTTCTGCGCCCGACCGATTATGCTCTCGCTGAGCACGGTGTTCACAAGGTCGGGGAAAAGCGTCATTATATCGAATCTCTTCATATGAATCAGAACATGCCCTCAATGGGCGAGACATATACACCGGTTTCAAGATCAATCTTTTTTACAAACTCGTCGACAGCCGGCATCATGCGCTCGCCTTCCGGCGTATCGATTACATAAATATCAGATGCACCGCTGTTGATTACATTCTTAATCTTTCCGTAAACCTTCCCGCTCACGGCATCGATGACGTCAAGTCCGATTAAATCTATTATAAAGTGTCCGTCACCTCTGACAGCAGCCGTCAGGTCGGCGCGTGACGCGTATACGACTCTTCCCTTCAGCTTCATTGCATCGTCGAAATCAGCAACGCCTTCCAGTTTTGCGAGCACAAAGCTCTTGAAAACCGAGGTCTTCTTTACTGTGAGTATGCTGTAACCCGCAGAGTCCTTTAGGTAAAGTTTTCCGAGCCCGGCAAGAATCCCCGGTGTATCGCACCAGGATTCAAGCTTGATGGTGCCGTCTGTTCCGTGAGTATTTATTATTTTTCCGCATTCAAGGTATTCAGCTCTCATTATCTGCCCGTGCCTCGCTTGGTAATATTCTTATTGATTATAACATATTATAACCGCTTTTGCAACGCCCTGACCCACTTTTTTGAAATAACGGACAACTTATGCAGCCTTACATGGATTATTTTCCATACCCTATTGAAATCACTGTCGTTTTAGGGTATAATATTCATGATAATTTTCGAGGAGGAAATCAAATGTTCAATCAGCTCACTACGACCACAACAAGCGATCCGTACGGTTGGATTTATACAATCGGAATGGTTGTCGTTCTCTTCGTCGTATTTTACTTTTTTGCAATAAGACCTCAGAAAAAGCAGGAAAAGCAGGCAAAGGAAATGCGCGACTCCCTCAAGATCGGCGATGAAATCACAACCATCGGCGGCATCATCGGAAAAATCGTCGGCATTAAGGATGAAACGGTCATGATCGAATCAGGACACGACCGCACCAAGATCCGCATACTGAAGAGCGCCATTGCAAAGATCGACGTTCACGCCGAAGACGCGGACCAGTAAACGGTAAAGTTTCGCATACAATCATAAAACACGCCCCGTGTGAATATGATCTAACAAGATTATTGTTCACGGAGGCGTGTTTTATGTCAAACGAAAAAGGAAGAAAACCCAGGCACAAATCCTCCGGCGGCGAGATTTCCGCTCCAAGAAGCATCATGTACGGCCTTATCTGGACGGCAGGTCTCTCGGCTGTTCTTCTCGCCCTCTTCTCGGCGATTGTATATGCAACTCCTGACCCCGGTTCGCTTGTCCTGCCCGCCGCTCTTGCGGCGGCTTACATAGCCTCATTTTTCGGCGGCCTTGCCTCATCGTGGATCAATCACGGCGAATCGATCCCCTGCGGCCTTATCACCGGTGGAGGCTTCTTCGTCATCCTGATCCTGCTCTCGCTGATCATACCCGGCGGCGCCGGATCGAAGATCGGATTCTGGGCCTCTGCCGGACTTCATGCTCTGATTATTATCTTCTCTCTTCTCGGCGCCTTCGCCGGAACCAGCCTGCGCGAGTCGGGGAAACGCAAACGCCCTAAGAGAAGATAGGACGAGGATACGCTTGGGATAATTTATTCAATCTAGTATCACAACATTGAGCAATCGGTACATATTTAGCCGGTTGCTTTTTGTTATGTGACGTTAAACATTCTCACCCCTGATCGATTCAATTGTATTCAGCTTATTTATGTAACGGCAGGATATTACGGCTATAACAAACATTAAAATAATAATTAAGACGGAATTTAACAGAACCGGCCATACAGGATAATATAATACCACCGCTGCGTTGCTTTCATAAAGGAATAAAACAGACATTGCACAGCTGATTACCGATGATATTATAAGACAATAAACAATCGCCTTTATGCCGATGTGCAGGCACTCATCTATAATCATATTTTTCAGCTGTACATCGTCCATGCCGATCGAGCGGTATACAGCAAACTCGCGGCGCCTTGACTTTATATTGTGCAAATAAGTGTTTATGGCGTTCACAAAAGCAAGTGCAACGAGGAGAAATGAGGTTATGGCCGATAATCCGAATATTCCGGTTATTACGTTGATGCCTGACGCTATTGTGTCGCTTCCGTCAAACGGGTTTTTATCAAGTGTTATCACGACGTCCTTCAGATAGTGAAAAATAATACCGCCGACTACAAATATCATCACTGAAAGCGACAGTGATAGCGCCGTTAAGCGGTATTTACGGATGTGGTAATCAAAATTCTTCCAGGCCAGCTGTTTTATGACCGGCATTTTGTTGAAGGCTCCCGACCTGCGGTAGCTCCTTTTCTCTTTCACAGCCTTCTCGTCGCTGCCCTTTATCGCACATATCGCCGTGGTATGCACCGCCCGACGCAGCGGAACGGCCGCGCCGGTTATTACCGGAATAATTGAAACAGCAATCAGTATGATTAGATAACCGCCGGGTATATGCAAGTCAAACTGCCCGACCTCAAGTGCTGAGAAATCGTATGTTATTAAAACGGACCTGACTACAGCCGCCGCACCGCCTGCTCCCGCGGCAATTCCCAAAGGCAGCGCAAACAGTGTAAGGACCGCCAGCTCGACCCAGGTGATAATACTTATCTGAAAACTTGTTGCTCCAGCCGATATCAAAAGACCCAGGGTTCTCGTTCGCACCTCCGAGTCGAAAGACAATGAATTATAAATAAACAAAGCGGCGGAAATGACTATGATAAATATTATTAACCCCAGACACCAACCTAAAAGGTTGAGAAAATCTGAAATTGGAAGAAGTCCGCTTCTCCTTGATATATTGGTCAGGAAAATGTAAGCAACGCAGGCTATGAATGAAAGCAGCGCTGAGGATACCGCAACCGATACCGCAACCGACAGGCTTCTCTGCCTGTTTTTAATCAGATTTCGTATTGCAAGTTTCGTAATCATACCGCAACCTCCTGTCGCCAATTATTTTTCCCTCTGACAGTTCGATGATCCTGTCTGCTCCCTTTGCAATCTCCAGGTCGTGGGTGACGAGCAGCAGCGTCTGCCTGTACTTTATATTTGATTCTCTTAAGTAAGCGATAATTTCAAGGCTGTTTTTCCGGTCAAGGTTACCTGTCGGCTCGTCGGCAAGTATCAGCGACGGCGAGGTAATGAGCGCCCGTGCTATAGCTGCCCTTTGCTGTTCCCCGCCTGAGAGCTGGCTCGGGTAATGAGTTTCCCGTTTCTTCAGGTTCAGCATCGTCATTATCTCATCAAGTTTTTCTTCGTCAGCTTTCTTCCGGCCAAGCTGCAGCGGCAGGAGTATGTTTTCCCGTAAATTCAGAGCCGGAATAAGGTTGTAAAACTGATAAACAAGACCTATTTCGGTTCTTCTGAACCTGGCCGACTCGTTTGCACTTTGCCCCGTAATGTCTGTTCCGTTGACATTTACATTCCCGCCCGTGGGTATATCCACACCTGCTATAATATGTAAAAGAGTCGACTTTCCCGAACCCGATGCCCCGGTTACTGCGACAAACTCGCCTTTTTTCACAGAAAAAGAAACATTGTCGAGAGCCGTCACTAACCCGTTGGCGGTCTCATAACTTTTCGTTAAATTCCTGATTCTCAGAATCTCCATATTTTCATCTCATTTCCTGTTGTATTTTATTACAATTATACCAATTATAAGCCGCGTTGTCAACCATACCGGAAATAAAAACAACCGGCTGGTACCAGCCGGTTGTTTTTTTATAGCTTTTATTTTATAACCACGTTCTTCTCTCCAAGAATTCCACGCAGCTCGGCAGCCACATAATCTGAAAGCGCGATTCCCTTCTCATACTGGCTGTACGAAGCCGTTTTCGTGTCATAGAGAATTACCGGAACCGGTCCGGAAAATATTTCAATCAGGTTTATGGCCTTTTTATATTCACGCGAGTCGGTGTCGGAAAAACGCATGTATATTTTCACAGCTGGGGGGCCTACCGCCGTATTGCGGGAATCTGCGGCGCCTGCATTGCTGTAAGCCGGGCTGCCGTATGAAGATCCGGTGTTCACAGTCACTGTACGCTGTGTATCTGCCTTCACCGGCCCTTTGGCTGCGTCTTCCGTCAGCTGATTATTTATCAGAGATCCGGCGCTGGCTTTTTCCTTATACTTTCCGTTCTCGACGAGCGGGGTGATTTCGTTGACAATCAGGCGCACCGGCTCGTCCTCACGCAGCTGCACTGTTCCGTCGATATAAATGCCGCTGTCGATGTGTATCAGTTCATGATACCGCCGGTAAACTTTCGGGAATAGGATACACTCAATCTCACCGTACCTGTCCTCGATTTTGATGAATGCCATGCGCTCGTCTTTTTTCGTGATCTTCGCGGTTACCGAGTTTACTATTCCGGCTATATACACCCGCTGTCCCTCTGACGCTGTCCCAGGCTGCCCCTCCTCGCCCTCACCGCCCGTAATGTCGGCGATTGGTGTCGCATTGAGATCGGCAATGCATTTTGAATAGGAATCGATTAGATGCCCTGAAAAATACATACCCGAGCTGTCCTTTTCGAGCATCAGCCGGTCGCGCAGCGAAAACTCGGGGATATCCTGATACTTGTACCCCGGGCTCCCCTGTCTTATCTCGGCTGACGAGAATAAGTCTATCTGCCCCGTGAGGTTTCGCCGCCTTTTCTCTGTCGCCGAGTCGAGTATCGACTCGTAGGCCGTCATCAGCTGGCTGCGCCGCGCGCCGAGATTATCGAACGCCCCTGACTTTATTAGTGACTCGACTTGCCTCTTGTTTATTTCGCGTTCCGACATCCTCTCGGCGAAATCCTCAAATGACGAGAAATTGCCGTTCTTCCGTTCTTCAATAATATTAGTTATGAACTGCTTGCTGACGTTTTTCAGAGCAAGCAGGCCGAACAGTATATCCTTCCCGCTGGCGTGGAAATACATCATGCTGCGATTTATATCTGGCGATTTTACGCTGATTCCGCGTTTACTGCACTCACCGATATACTGCGCGAGCTTTGGCATATTGCCGAGCACAGAGGTGAGCAGCGCTGCGAAATACTCGCGCGGATGATGTGTTTTAAGGTAAGCTGTGCGGTAGGAAATCACCGCATATGCCGCCGCGTGGCTCTTATTGAAGGCATAATTCGCAAACCCCGCCATATCGTCGAAGAGTTTTGCCGCAACCTCCCCGCCGACGCCGCGGGCTGCCGCGCCGGTAATGAAACCTCCCCGCTCGGCCTCGAGCGCCGAGGCTTTTTTCTTCGACATTGCGCGCCGCACAAGGTCTGCGTGCCCATAGGTGTATCCGGCAACTTCGCGGAAGACGCTCATCACCTGCTCCTGGTAAACTATGCAGCCGTATGTGCTCTTCAGTATCGGCTCAAGCAGCGGCGTCGCATACTTCACCTTCGATCGGTCGTTACGACACTCGATATATCGCGGTATCGAATCCATCGGCCCCGGCCGGTACAGGGCGATTGCGGCAAGTATGTCGTCAATGCTGCTGGGTTTGAGCGAGGTCAGCATCTGCCGCATTCCCCCCGACTCAAGCTGGAATATGCCCGATGTCCCGCCCGAAGAAATAAGTTCGTAAGTCGCCTTATCATCAAGCGGTATTTTTTCGATATCAAACTCCGGCTCGCTCTCTCTTATCTGATCTTCCGCGTCCCTGATTATCGTCAGGTACCGGAGTCCAAGAAAGTCAAACTTGAGCAAACCGAGCTTTGCGACCGTATCCATATCGTACTGCGTGATCACATTTCCGTTGCTGACCGCCATCGGGACGTACGACCAGATCGGCTCGTCGGTTATAACAATCCCCGCCGCATGAATCGACGCATTCCGCGGCATCCCCTCAAGCGACGCTGCTGTGTCCACCAGCTTTTCCACTTGCTCGCTCGATTCGTAAAGCTCCTTGAGCTCGGGCATCTTCAGTGCCAGCTCAATCGACATGTTGAGCTGCTGCGGTATAGCCCGTGCGACAACGTCAACGTCTCCGTACGGCATTCCCAGCGCCCGCCCGGTGTCCCGCACCGCGGCTCTCGCCGCCAGCGTTCCGAAAGTTATGATCTGAGACACATGGTCGTCGCCGTATTTCTGCGTCACGTAATCGATGACCTCGCCACGCCTGATATAGCAGAAATCTATGTCGATATCCGGCATGCTGACGCGCTCGGGGTTTAAAAAGCGCTCGAAAAGCAGGTCGAATTTTATCGAATCTATATCTGTTATCCCAACGCAGAAGGCGACGAGGCTTCCTGCTGCCGAACCTCTCCCCGGTCCCACCGGGATTCCCTTGCCCTTGGCAAAATTGACATAATCCTGAACGATGAGGAAGTATTCCGAATACCCCATTTTATCAATCACCGAAAGCTCAAAATCGATTCTCTCGCGGTATTCCGTCTCGGTGTGTTCCCCGAAAACGATATGCCCGCGTGAAATCCGCGACTCAAGCCCGCTAAGCGTCAGTTTACGCAGGTACTCCGCTGGCAGATATCCAGCCGGGGTGCGGTACCGCGGCAGAAAGAGTTTATCGAAGCTGAAATCAAAATTGCACCGCCCGGCTATTTTAACTGTATTATCAATCGCTCCCGGATACTTACCGAACAGCATCCTCATCTCCTCGGTCGTCTTATAGTAATACTCATCAGTTTCAAATCCGATCGGCCGGCCGTCTGTAATTACGTTGTTCGTCTGTATGCACAAAAGTATGGCCTGTGTGTCAGCGTCCTCCCGCCTCAGATAATGGCAGTCGTTCGTTGCGACCAGAGGTAAGCTGCACTCCGCCGCAAGGCTCACAAGCTCGGGCAGAATCTGCAGCTGCTCGGTAAGTCCGTGGTTCTGCAGCTCTATATAAAAATTATCTTTTCCGAATATACCGGACAGCTCCAGCGCCGCCCGCTTTGCTTCATCCCGCTCCCCGCGGCTGAGAAGCGTCGGAATCTTTCCCGCCAGGCACGCTGAGAGCGCTATCAATCCTTCAGAATGCGCGCGCAGCAGTTCATAATCAATCCTCGGCTTCGAATAAAACCCCTCTGTAAATCCCTTCGAAACCAGATAAATCAGATTTCTATATCCTTCCGCGTTCCTGCACAATAGCACTAGGTGATAAGCCCGCCCCTCAGCCGCCCCGGTTTTATCAAACCGTGACCCCGGCGCTACATAAACCTCGCACCCGATTATCGGCTTTACCCCCGCGTCACGGCATGCCTGATAAAAGGCGACCGCACCGTACATCGCCCCGTGGTCTGTTATCGCTACAGCGCTATGCCCGCACTCAAGAACCCTGCCGGGTATATCACTAACCCGGCAGGCTCCATCAAGCAGGCTGTATTCACTGTGCAGATGCAGATGCACAAAATCAGACATTATCATCAACCTTTCAAAAAAATATATGGACGAGGATACGGGAGATACGCGGCCTCTTGAAAGAGGCCTGGCGAGAACTTTTAATAATTATTACTACACGGCAGTACCATTAGTACGTCTTAGAACTACGGCGGCACAGTTGGGCCCCACATCCCTGCTGTGCCGACGGGACGCGAAGATAGAACAAAATAAACTATTATTAAATGATCCTTTAATCTTTCTCAGCTTCAGTTGCAATTTTCTCAAGCCTGTGATTCAGCCCCGACTTTGAAATCTTCGGTTTATGCAGCGCCGCCAGCTCAGATAGCGAGGCCTCCGGATTCTCGACCCTCAGTTTCGCTGTCACCCTCACATCATACGGCATTGCGTCAAGCCTGCCGTTTGCAATCAGCTTCAATATATCCTCCACCTGCCTACGCGATGCTGAAACCGTCTTAGCAATATTCTGCGCGACGCAGTTTGTCGCCCGGTTCTCCTCGTTTCGGATTGTCCGCTCGATCTTGCAGTTCATCAGTCCGAACGCGGCGCTGTTTGCGCCGAGAAGAACAAGTAATTCCTCGATTTTTTCACTGTCCTTGAAATAAAGGCCTGTCCCGTACTTCCGGTTGATTATTTTCGGCGCATGCCCGAGCCGGGTGAGAAGTCCGTATACTGCCCGCGCCCGTGTAGCGTCGGGCAGTACGAATTCTGCGTGATAAGATGATGAGCGCGGGTCGCTGAGAGTCGCCGAAGCAATGAAAACCCCACGCAGAAATGCAGTCTCGCAGCTCTGGCACTTTATCTCGCCCTCAATGTCGCCCGTGGCAGTGAGAGACGCTGCTGACTTTGAGGAAAAAGTCAGTATTGCTTTTTCCTCACCCTTCCGGCTGAACTTTTTTATACCTGGTTCTGTGTGAAACCGTTCGGTTATCATTTTTCCGATCAGGGCTGTCGCCTCGCTGCTGCCAGACTTTACTGTGAACCCCGCGTCCGATTCCTCTGCGCCAAAAACAATCCCGGCCGCCAGGGCCCGGCGGCAACAAGTATTTTTAACCGGCTCCCCGGCAAGCTCTTTCTTCACGGAATCGGAATAAGACATAAAATAATCCCGCTTTCTTTATCTATGTGATATTTTCAACTGATATTTTTTATCTCACATTCGGCCTCAAAGCCGTAATTTTTCAATATGACTTTCTTTATGTAATCAACAAGGAGAAGAACGTCTTTCGCCGTAGCGCCCCCTGCGTTTACAATAAACCCGGCGTGCTTCTCCGAAACCATCGCGCCGCCGATCCGGTATCCCTTAAGCCCGCTTTCCTCTATTATCTGCCCCATGAAGTACCCCGCCTTGCGTTTGAAAACGCTACCGGCACTCGGGTATTCGAGCGGCTGTTTATCGCGCCGTTTTTTCATGGTCTCGCGCATCAGGGCTTCGATGTATTCTTTGTTGCCTGGCTTTAGCATGACGGAGGTTGATAATATAACCAGATTTCCCTTCTCCATAAAAACACTGTGTCTGTAATCGAACGCCAGCCCTGACGCCGGTATTTCAACCACCCTGCCTGAGTCGGTGTCATAGCAGCGTACTGAAACAATAATGTCGGACAGCTGCGAGCCGTAAGCACCGGCGTTCATGAACACCCCGCCCCCGGCGGTACCGGGAATTCCGTATGCGAACTCAATGCCGGATAACCCTGCGTGGCCTGCGGCCAGCGACATTCCGATAATCTGCGCGCCGCACCCGGAGAAGAGGATATTTCCGTCGACAGATAAATTTTTAATATTCACTGTCGATATAACCGCCCCGTCGTATCCGTCATCAGAAAAAAGGATGTTACTTCCGTTCCCTATCACAATATATTTTACATGGTATTCTTCGACCGCATTTACCGCGGCGATAAGTCCTTCCTCGCTGTCCGGGAATACCGCAAGCGCTGCCGGTCCCCCGATGCGGAAGGTGCACAGCTCGCATAGCGGCGCACCTTTTTTATATGAAACGCCCGCGGCGTCAAGCGCCGCGCACAATTCAACAATATAATCCAATTATGACCATGCCTTTCTGTTACTGTGAGGATTGTGCCGGTTCCGCCGACGGGCGGCGGAATTGCCGCCAACCTTTCCGGCGGCAAATGCACAAAACTCACTGTTTGAAAGATTTATCTTTCAAACTTTTCGCCTGTGTTACTGCAATGTGATGTAATAATCCGCTATTTGCCGTTTACTATACTTATCAGTTCCGGGAGATCAGAAATGATGTAATTTATACACATACCTTCAGGCGCTGCGGCGCCCGCGGGATTGTACCAGCAAACGTCGAGTCCCGCGCCTGTCCCACCGGCGATATCAGAGCTCAGCGAGTCTCCTATTACCAGTGTTTCCTGAGCGTCAAAACACGGAATTGCCGCCTTAACGGCGTCAAAATACTCGCGCGACGGTTTGTCGGCTCCGATTTCCTCCGATATGAATGATTTCTCAAAAAATCCGGCAATCGGAGAGTTTCCGAATCTTTTCTCCTGAATCTGCTTGAATCCGTTAGTTATAATATAAAGCCGGCATACTCCGCTCAGTTCCCGGCATACCTCGTACGCACCTTTGATGAGGAAGGATTTTGACATAAGCGCCGAGAAATAAACCTCCGACATCCGGTCCGGGCTGCATTTGATACCGCATTCCTTGCCAAATAGCTCGAAACGCTTAAGGCTGAGCTCGTTTCTTGATATTTCGCCCCGTTCAAGCTTCTTCCAAAGACTGTCGTTTATCTCGGAATAACGCCGTGCAGTGTCGTCGCCGCAGGGTTGACCGAATTTTTTTAGCATATCCGAAAGCGCTTCGCGCTCCGATTTCTTAAAATCAAGCAATGTTCCGTCGGCATCGAATAAAAGCGTTTTATATTTCAACTTCTTTACCCATCCATAATTCTGCTGTTAACAATTAACTGTTAACTGTTAATTGTTGACTCTTCCCTATGATTATACAATACTTTCTCCCCTATTTCAACACTTATGACATATTTGGTTTCCAAGTTTCAACCTTCCGGTACTTGAAAATTTTCTCACTATACTGTATAATAATAGAATAGAATTTTAATATTAATCCGGAGGGGACACCTTTGAAGATAATTGGACTGACCGGTCCGAGCGGCAGCGGCAAGGGCACCGCGGCCGGACTGCTTGAAAAACACGGAATTCCGACAATTGACACTGACGCGGTTTACCGCAAGCTCCTTATCCCCCCTTCCCTGTGTCTTGATGAATTAAAGCTTGCTTTCGGCCCGTCGGTAATCCGCACTGACGGCACGCTCGACCGCAAAGCGCTGGCCGCCATAGTCTTTGCCGACCGCGAAAAGCTTACGCTCCTCAACTCCGTCACACATAAGTATATTCTGGCGCGGATAAATAAGCGCATCGCATACCGCCGGCGCAGCGGTTCCGGTGCCGTGACAGTCGATGCCCCGGCGCTTTTTGAGTCGGGATTTGACGAGCGGTGCGACTTCATAATCGCCGTAATCGCCCCGCGCGAGTCCCGTGTTGGGAGAATAATGCAGCGCGACGGACTTGACCGCTCTGCTGCCGAACGCCGAATTGACGGCCAGCCCCCAGAAAATTTCTACACCTCGCGCGCCGATTATACAGTTATAAACGACGGCACGTCGGATGAACTCGAGGCGGAACTTATCTCGGTGCTGCGCCGGGAAAGAATCATAACCGAATGAAAAAAAAGAAAAAAAAGTTTTTAACCGCACTCATTGTAATCTTGTTTGCGCTTGTTTTCGGCATTGTCTACTGGCAGATGTACAACGCCTACCTTCGATCCATTTATCCACAGAAATTCAGCGGCTTTGTATCTGACAGCGCCGCCGAGTTCGGCGTGCCTGAGCCAGTGCTGTACGCTGTAATCAGAACCGAGAGCAATTTCGACACAAGCGCGGTTTCATACGCGGGGGCTGTCGGACTTATGCAGCTCATGCCCTCAACCTTCAAGTGGCTGACCGACGATATTCTAGGAGAGCACCTTGACTCAGCACTATTGAACGACCCCGGCGTTAACATCAGGTACGGTGCGTACCTCATGTCACGACTTTACGATCAGTACGGCAACTGGAATACCGTTTTTGCCGCCTATAATGCCGGCCCGGGAAACGTCAACAAATGGCTGGCCGACGAGAGGTATTCAGACGACGCCGGGAACCTGACCGACGTTCCTTTTTACGAAACGCGCAGGTATCTCGAAATTGTCGACAGATCGGTAAAAATGTATGAAAAATTATATTACACAGATAAAGGAGAATGACGATTATGGAAACCGAAAGCCTTAAAAAAAGTTTGTTCTATGAAAAGAAGAGTGTTTTCGAGCGCTGCGGCGGTGAGGTTGCCGATGCTGCTTACAAATATTCGGAAAATTATATGCGCTTTCTCGACGTCGCCAAGACAGAGCGTGAAGCGGTGCGCGAAGGGATAAAAATGGCCGAATCCGCCGGATTTTTGCCATATAAGCTTGGCGACCCGATAAAGACCGGCGACAAGCTTTATTATAACAACCATGATAAAAACCTCTTTTTATTCACGGTCGGCAGCGAGCCTCTTGAGCGCGGCATCCGCATCTGCGCTGCGCATGTTGACTCGCCCCGCCTTGACCTTAAACAGTGCCCTCTTTATGAAGACAACAGCATGAGCTTCTTTAAAACTCATTATTACGGCGGAATTCTTAAATACCAGTGGGTTGCCACTCCCCTCGCCCTTCATGGCGTCGTGGTAAAGGGTGACGGTACATCAGTAGAGATAATAATCGGCGAAGATGAGAAAGACCCAATTTTCTACATTAACGACCTGTTGCCCCACCTCGGGGCCGAGCAGTCGAAAAAAACGCTCGGAGAGGCATTCCCAGGTGAAAAACTCAACGTGCTGGTCGGCAGCCGTCCGTATGGCGAGGGCAGCGACGCAGTAAAACTCAATGTTCTCCGTCTCTTGAACGAAAAATACGGTATCAACGAAGAAGATTTTCTCTCAGCCGAACTCTCGCTCGTTCCGGCGGCGAAGGCGCGCGACATCGGTCTTGACCGGGCGCTTATCGGCGCATACGGCCACGACGACCGCTGCTGCGCCTACCCGGCGCTCACCTCGGTGATTGAAAACGCCAGCTCTGAGCATACCCTTCTGTGCATTCTTGCCGATAAAGAGGAGACCGGCTCAAACGGTATTTCGGGAATGCAGTGCACACTCATGCTCGACATCATCGACGAGATAAGCCGCGCCAAAGGTGCAAATCCCGCAGTCGTCCGTGCCAACTCGAAATGTCTCTCGGCTGACGTATCAGCTGCCTTTGACCCCATGTTCCCAGACGTTTTCGAGAAGCGCAACACCCCCCTGCTGAACTGCGGCGTGGTGCTCACCAAATATACAGGTTCCCGTGGAAAAAGCGACACGAACGACGCCTCAGCCGAGTTCATCGGCTGGCTGCGTGAAATTATGAAAAAAGGCGGAGTCGTCTGGCAGTCGGGCGAGCTCGGCAAGGTAGACGCCGGTGGCGGAGGAACGGTCGCGAAGTATATCGCAAACAAGAACATCGAGACTGTCGACCTCGGAATCCCGGTCATCGCCATGCATTCGCCATACGAGGTCATCGCAAAGACCGACCTTTACGAAGCGTCTCTTGCCTTCGGAGCCTTCTGCAAATACTGATTTTAACCACAAGGAGCCGTCATGCTGGACAAACTCAAAGCCGCCGAGGAAAAATATAACGCCACTGAAGCGCGGCTGGCCTCGCCCGACGTCGTCGCGAATCAGGATGAATACAAACGCCTGGCGAAGGAATACAAGACACTCACCCCTATAATAACAAAATTCCGCGAATATAAAAAGGCCGTCTCCGACATGGAGGCGGCAAAAGCTCTTCTCGACGGGAAACTCGACCCCGACATGCGTGATCTCGCCAACGAAGAGTTCCGCGACTGCCGCTCAAAGTCCGAAAAACTCCTCGATGAGCTTAAAATACTGCTCCTGCCCCGGGACCCGAACGATGAGAAAAACGTCATCGTCGAGATCCGCGCAGGTGCCGGCGGCGAGGAATCGGCCCTCTTTGCCTACGTGCTCTACCGCATGTACAATATGTACGCCGAGACGGCGGGATTTAAAGTCTCGCTGCTCGGCGTGAGCGAGACCGGCCTTGGCGGTTTCAAGGAAGTCTCCTTCATGGTCGAGGGCGACGGCGCTTATTCTCGCTTCAAGTTCGAAAGCGGCGTTCACCGTGTCCAGCGTGTCCCGGTAACCGAGGCGCAAGGACGTATTCAGTCCTCAACCGTCACCATTGCTGTGCTGCCCGAAGTCGAGGAAGTTGAGGTCGAAATAAAGCCCGACGACATAGTATTTGAATCTCTCAAATCCAGCGGCGCCGGCGGTCAGCACATCAATAAGACCGAATCTGCCGTCCGCCTGACCCACAAACCCTCCGGCATCGTCATCGAGTGCCAGAACGAGCGCAGCCAGTTCCAGAACAAGGAAAAGGCCATGAAAATGCTCCGCGCCCGCCTCTACGAGATCAAACAGACCGAACAGGACGATTTTATCGCCTCCACCCGCAAAAATCAGGTCGGAAAAGGCGACCGCAGCGAAAAAATCAGAACCTACAATTACGCCCAGAACCGCGTCACCGATCACCGCATTGGCCTTACCATCTACTCCCTCGACACCTTCCTCAACGGCAACATCGGCGACATGATCGACGCCCTCATCACCGCCGACACCGCAGAGAAACTTAAGGGAGAGTAACGGAGAGACGGACGGGGGCGCTGCCCCCGGACCCCTGCTCAAGGGACTTTTTGAAAAAAGTCCCTTAAGAATCTTCCAAAACTTTTAACATATTGGTTTTACTTAAGCCAAAGCATGCTGCGTCAGCGGCCAGCCGGGTCCCACATCCCAACTGGCCGCTGAGGTGAAAAATATAAATCTGAAATTAAACTCTACTGCCACATATATGAGGCTTGAATTTGAAAACTGAAATCATTAAAATAAATGACCTTGCAAAATCCGGCGCGGATATAGAGCGCGCCGCCGAGATTATCCGGCGTGGCGGG
>JAEAME010000081.1_pt1 | contig 140511 bp, 153 predicted proteins | sample 8958731 | NCBI WGS metagenome assembly JAEAME01 (sample SAMN16933194, study PRJNA681113) | bioreactor sludge metagenome | isolation source: anerobic bioreactor sludge (Control) | place: India:Bengaluru | collected 2018-10-24
ATCGCCAAAACAAGTAAGGTTAGGACGGCTAATGCGGTTATTTTGTTTTTGGGTACCATTTTTCTTCACTGAGGATGTATTGGTCACGGCATTAGTTAAGGGACACCTTGAAACAAGCGTTTCATAACCTGAAACACTTAGTGAGGCATGCTTTGAATACATTTGCTCTTTCGGCGACGTTAAATTGCTCAAGAAGAGAACGTAACTTTGAAAATATCTACGCAAAAAACTGCTTAACCCCACATGAATGCCTGCTTATCATTGTGTAGTTATTGGTGGGGCTTCCCGGATTTGAACCGGGGTCTATAGCGCCCGAGGCTACAAGCCTGGACCAAGCTAGCCGAAAGCCCCACACTGCGATTTGGCATCCAAGATGGAGTGTTCTATGTTATTTGTTGGGTTGGCTTTAACTTTAGCGGTTTACTTGAATGATTGAGAAGAAAGGGTAGTTACTACGGATAAGTTTGGGACTTGTGGTTGAATTCTTTGTGATTGCTTTGATTTTGAATGGTTTTTTGCAAAAGTGTAGCTGGAGGGATTTAACTGGAGATTTTGAAGATGTATGAAGAAAACCCAAGCAACGGCACTTGGAAGTAATTGACCTGGTATATTTTTCTTGGTGGACGGCTTCTAAAACGCAAGCAGAATCCAGCCAAATAACAAATGATATAATTAATATAATGTAAATAATTAGATAATTATGAAGCCCACAGGTTTCAAAACAATAGACGAATACATAGAATTTTTCCCCAAGGAAATACAGGCAACTCTTAGAGACCTAAGACAAGCCATCAGAGAAGCAGCGCCACAAGCCGAAGAGGCAATCAGCTACCAAATGCCCGCCTTTAAACAGAACGGCATCTTAGTATATTTTGCAGCATTCAAGTCACACATCGGATTTTTTCCAACAAGTTCAGGTGTTGAAGCTTTCAAGGAGAAACTTTCTGCTTACGAAACAAGCAAAGGAACCGTCAGATTTCCCATAGATAAACCGCTCCCATTGGAATTGGTTAAGGAAATTGTTCGATTTAGAGTTAAAGAAAATCTGGATAAAAAATAAGAAAAATCAGGTACACTATCATCGCTAAGTTAAAAACAAACAACGAAGCAACATTAACTGCACTAAAAGTATCAGTCTTCTTTTTTCTAAGCACACAGATAAATCCCAAAATGCCTGCAGCAAGAGGTATCGCAGCAAAAACGGTAACCACCCAGAAATTAACCACTGTAGTGGAAACTATTCGATTAAGAAACCCGAATACTGCAAAAGCAACCACTGAAGACACCAAAACAAGACTAAAAACCGCCAACTCACCCATTCTGACTCCAATATTATTTTTATTACCTAAACGGTCAACTTCAATGTCGGGTGCTTCCAAACTTAGCCCCAACATAAACCCATACAACAAAAAAGGCAACAAAAAAAAGGCAAATACCCCATCAAGACCCCCCACAACCGAAATGTACCCAACCGCTGGAATAGCGAACCCTACCGCTAACGATAGTGCCAGCTCACCCAGACCCCGAGAAACTAGCCGCAACGGAGGCGCAGAATAGAACCAACCCAAAAAATTAGCTCCAGCAGTTATAATCAACAGCTCAACTGGGGCAACTCTAAAAATGACTGCCACAGCAGCTAGTGAGATTGAAATTATTAAGTAACCAAACGAAATCCATCGGGCTAAAGGCAGCAGGTTTGGATTTTCTACGAGGATTTTTCTACCTGAAAAAAGCTTCCTCCGAAAAACCAATCGATCTTGATTAGCATCAAAATAATCATTGCTGTAGTGCGTTGATAAGTCGCCAAAAAAAACTATCAAGTAGCAAAGGACAATCGTAAACGGGTTAAAGGTTCCGCCTGCTGTAATTCCTAAGAGCGCACCTGAAGTAAACGCCAAGATTCCGCCTAAAACGATGTGCATCCTAATTACTTTCAAAAGTTTTACGATTTGGTCCTGCTTTTCCATTATATCCTCATTTTATAGGTGTAGCGAATAACTTATTAATTTAAAACAGTCATAGGGCTAAAACCGTGTGGTACGCAATTGAGCAATAAAATAAAAGCTTACGCTGATCTGTTTCGGCTGCATTTCTTCTTTGTATGGCCGTTGCTCTTTTGTTCTGGGCTCTTCTTTGGCTTCATTTTAAACGGTGGCTTCTCTTTGATGTTAGTTCTGCAGGCGGTTCTGATTTCTTTCTTTGGCTTCGAAGCTGGACTAGTTTTAAATGATTTAGTAGATGCCAAAATAGACAAAAAAGAGTTGCCAACGGAAAAGAAACTGACGAAATATTGGCGCCCTTTTGGTAGGCGACCGCTCTCTGAAGGATTAATTTCCCAAAATAAAGCGACTGCTGTCTTTGTAGTACTCGTAGTCATTACTGGCATAATAATTGCCACTTTACCCTTCCCGCATTCCCTTTACGTTTTAATTATAATGTTTGTCTGCTACGGTCTGGAAGTCTTTTATCAAATAAAAAAGCGAAACGAGAAAGCTCCGATTGCTCAGGTGATTGGACGAGTAGACTTTGCGCTCTTCCTAACTGCAGGATACCTATGTGTAGGGAACCCCGACATCTACATGTTGGCGCTTTTCTTTTTCTTCTACCCTTTGGCACTAGCGCACCTCGGCGTCAATGACTTAGCTGACGTAGCTAACGACAAAGCCAAAGGCATGAACACGCCGCCAACACTCTACGGTTTAAAAGCCACCGCATACTGGATACTTGCCTTCACTCTCCTCCATTTCGCAGTGGCTACAATATTCCTATATTATCTTGGAAGCTCTCTAGCGATTGTAGGTTTTGCCACAAGTTTTCTACTTATCTCAGTTGCAAACGCAATTATACTCAAGAGAAAAACAGCCGAAGCCGGCATCAAAGCGCTACCATTATTCCACTTATCCATGCTTATCTACGCCATAACAATAATAGCGACATACGCAGCGTTAACTTTCCTTTGACTTCCTTAACAAATGCTGAGTATGCTGCTTAGAAGACACCTATCAATTTAATTAGAGATTTCTGGCTTTATCATACGCATTCGCAATAGCTTCACTAGTCAAAACGCCCACTACTTTACTATTGTCCTCTTTTTTAACTACTGGAATCAAGCTGATTTTCTCTCGAATGATAATTTTGTTAGCCTCAAGAATAGACTCGTCTTCTCGAATTGAGATCGTCTTAAGCGGCATCTGCTCCAACTTTAGCATGTTACGTTGTTCAGCGCTAATTTTCATTAGTTCATTCCAGGTTATAACTCCCTGAAACACACCATCTTTTTCGACCAGCACATCATGATACCTGTTCTTGAACATAACTTCCAAAGCTTCTGAGATGGTTTGCTGGGGGTTAGCCCATCCCACCTCAGATTGCATGACATCTCTAACCCGAACGCCTGCAAGTTTAGTAGAGATTATGGTCTGTTCGCCTTCTTCGCTGGCGCCAATGTATACGAACAGCCCAACCAAGATTAACAGAAAATTGAATATGAACCCAACGATCACCATAACAACACCCAGTATTCGTCCAAGAGTAACAGCGTACCTAGTTGCATCTGAGAACTTCATCCGCTCAGCCAATATTGCTCTAAAAACCCTGCCTCCATCCATTGGGAACGCTGGAATCAAATTAAAAAATCCTAATAAGATGTTTAGAATTGCCAAGTCATAGAGAAAGACTCCAGTAGTAGAAAACGTAAAAACTGAAGGTATCAATTCTGGCATCAAATAAAGACTCACACCCAGTAATACACTTCCGAGAACCAAGCTTGTTAGCGGTCCCGCAACTGCCATTCGCCACTCCTGCGAAGGGTTATCAGGGATCTCTTCAATCTCGGAGACCCCGCCGATTGGGTAAAGCACGATTTTACGCACTTTAATGCCGTAACGTCTTGCGACTACTGAGTGGGCGAGTTCATGGAAAAAGACAAAGATGAACAAAAAAAGCACTATAAAAAAGGTGTAGAATTCCATAATTACAATTGATAAGCCGAGCACTGCTGCTATTAAGAGTAAAAATGTAAAATGCAACTCTATGGGGATTCCCCAAGCAGAGCCTAACTTAAGAGAATACTTCACCATAACCTAAGATGCTTATAAATTGCTTTTTAAATTTTCGACCTGTAAACGCCTGATTTCCGAAAAATACTAAAGCAATAATGTAGTATGGACGCTAAGCAACCTAATTGCTAATTAATCGAAGAGATGAAAGGGGAACTATATGAATAGAAAGATAATTTTGAGTTTAGTCGCAATTGCAGCAATAGTTTGCACTTCCGCTGTCATTTATGTTGTAACTTTTATGCCTCCAGCCCAGATGCATCAGACTCCCACTGCCGAATTAGATTTCACTGTTAGCGGCTCGAGTAATTGCCTAAGATTCCTAAACAGCTCCGTGCCTACCGTCTACATACCATTAACAGTGGCAGCAAATGAGAATTGGGAGTTAACCGTCAACTGTACAAAAATGCCTGGTGGCGTCAACGGCTGGACCGACGTCTACATCTACCGCGGATACTGGGACAAGGGAACCAATTACACATGCACCGCAGGAGATATCTATCCAATCATAGCTGATATAGAAAGTGCTAACTTCTCGATACTTTTAGATCGCCCATTTAAACAGACTTTCGGTGAATCAACGCAGCAGAGCTATACCGTGTTCTTTGTTCTTCCTCCTGGCGGACCTTCAGCTTTTCACATCACCTATAAGCACGCTTAGAAAATTTATATAACCGCTTTATGCTCCTCTATTCTGAGGCGAATTGTTTGTCACAATATGAGTGGAAGAAACCCGTCATCTGTATTTTCCGCGAGAGAAAAGATAAAGAACGCTGGGAATCTGATCCTTTCGTTGTAGTAAAAGCAAAAACTGTTATAGTAACCCAAAATTCCAAAACCGAATTCAGCGGCAAAATCGAAGATTTCTTCACCCTTATGGGCGACGTAGATTACCTCGCCACGCCCGAAGGGGTACGTGATCAATACGTCCTATGCTGGTTTGACGACACAGAACCCGATATGACTAAGGATCTGCGGCGTCTTAGAGGAGCAAAGTTTAACGGTCAAGTCTCTTTTAATGAAAACCAGAAAACTGGCAAGAGAACCTATAATGCAACCTTCACAGCAGAACAAGCAAAATTAAAATAGATTTTTTCTATTTTTCTTATTTGGCATTTAATTGAAACTGCTTTATTATGTAATACCTTTTTTTCATCTATTGAGTTAATTGTGAATTTTACATTAAATTTAAACTTACTCTTAAATCTGTTAGCTTAGAACTGAATATATCTGAGTTTAAAGAATTGCTTAAACCGTCTTGAATATTTTTAGATATATGTAGTTCTGACCGCATTAAGCCACATGCTTTAAAAAATTTATCTGGCTTGAATTTGCTATTGTCTAAAGAAAATAGCTTCGCAAATTCAGAAGCTAAGACTTCTTTGTTTAGTGCGCTATTCTTAACGAATTGCGCTAAATTTTCAAAGTGTTGTTTTGTGTACATTTTTCATTCATCCTTAACTTGATTCACTAAACATTAAATCTTCATCGTCTAAGGCTAAAAAATCGCCTTTTTCATTTTCTTTAATGTTCTCTTCTGTTTGGTCAAAAAACTTTTGGGGTTTAGGGTATATGTTAAAGATTCTTTGCAAAAGTGAGCGTTTAGGTTTGGGGTCAGAAGCAGGAATAAACTTATATTTTATTGGCTGGCTCTGGCTGTTGTACTCTTTGCGAATTTCAGCGTTTATGATAAAGGGTTTTTTGTTTTGCTTAAAGTCTGGGCTAACAAATAAAGAGCCTTCATATAACCATGTTCGATGCTTCAATGTTGTTAAGTTGAGATTATAGAGTTTTTCAATTCTTCGTATTTGTGGATTGACATCTTCTACATTTATTCGCCCAATGCAATAGTTTTGTTTTGTTCGTATCGTTTTTGAAAAGTCATTAAGCCTTTGTGACGCTGTGAAAAAACTCTGTTTAAAATTTCTGGCTTCATTGAATACGGTTAAAAAAGTCTCTGAATCTGTTCGCATGGTTGACCGTGTATTAAAGCAATCTTGCGCCTCTTCGATAAAGTAGCAAATTTGTTTAAGTTCTTTGTTTGCTTCTGCTTGCTGGCGTTGTATATTGTCTAAATGGTCAATTATTGACCTTATAGCAAAGCCTCTTTTGCTCGGTTTTTTTGTCTTCAATCTGAATAAAAGGTCATCATGTGAATTTAGCGCATTAAGAACTAATTGCCAATTGTTGAATCTATAATGCTCTGTTTCTAAGCTGTTTCGCTGGATAGATGCGCTTATGTCTTGCTCGTTAATGTTGAATGTTGCAATTTGTGAGAATCCATAAAGCCAAGCGTCTGAGCCGTCAAAAATCAAAACTCTGCTGTTCTCTAAATTGCGGCAATGGTCAGCAATGCTAAAGAGCAATCTACTTTTTCCGAATCCCTTAGACGCTACCACATGCAGATTTAGACAGTTTTTAACCATGTCTTCAAAAACTGCTTTATCATGGTCAGTTATGTTGAGTTGCTTTTGCTCTGAATCTTGCGTTTTTGTTGGGTTGTTGGTCATTGTATATCTGTGTGGTGTAATTTATGGGTCAAATATAAGGCTTGTTTCTAAAGCCCATTTATCAAAATAAGGCTAAAATGGGCTTTTTTGGCATTTTTTTGAAAGGACTACATAGGAGTTAAAACTTATCTTTTTTTGTGAGAATTTTTTTGAATCACTGTTTAAGCTAATTATTTTTTGGACATGAACTTATTTTATTTATTGGAAATTATTAGTTTTTATTGGGCTTTTTTAAGCGATTATTTATTGTTTTTTAATTTGGTTCTAAAACAGTTCTAATAGAATACAAAAGGGGCTTTGTTTAAAAACCCAGATTTGCAAAAACTCAAGAATCAAAAAGGGTGGGGGTTATTTCAGCAAGAATTGAATAACTAAAGTTGAAATGGTTGTCAGAATAACGGTTAAAATAACTATAATAGTACTATCTCGAAGTCCCCACATTCTTTGTCGCAGTTGTAAATTGCGTTCGTTAATTTGTTTATAATATTTTTCAACATCTTTTTGGACTTTTTCATAATCACCGCAATTTTTACATTGCCTAAGAACCGAATTCCAATAGCCAAAAAACCTCGAAAGCATAATGAGATTTATTGGATGACGAATCGAAAAAGTTGGAAATTTTTGTGAAGGGGCAAAAAGTGAATCCCCTAAGAACTGCAAGAATTCATCAAGGGCTGAATAGTCAAACCATTCAATTACGCCTTCTTCCCTCTTCTTTGCCGCTTCAAACTCCTCAGCTAACTCATCTATCGTAGGGTGCTCTTCAGATTGGTAGTACTCTATTGATTGTTGTTGTTCTATTTTTTCTGCTTTCGAAAATACTACCATAGGCGGAAATAGTGCTTCGCTTGCTGAATTGAAGAAAATGTCAATCCCTTTTTGAAGTCTATTCAATTCATAATTGTACAAAGGCGGTGAACGAATTTGGGAGGAATTTATTAACTCTTTCACGTTCATCCGCACCCTATTGATTCTTATTTGGAGTACATTCAAGTTCTTAGGTGAGTCTGGTTTATTAAAAAGTGCGATTGCCTCTCTTAAATCATAAATAGAGGCATTTAGCGCAAAATCCGAAAGTATCTGCAAAAAACTTTTGTATCCATATGAAGTAAACACATAAAATCCAAGAAATATGTACAGCAAAAAAATAATCTGACTAAACCAGCCTGTCTGCAAATTCAAAGTATATGGAACTAAGAATATTAGACCGACCAGAACAACTCCACATAATACCAAAATAGCAATTCGCCATTGAAGGTTTTTCCATAAATTTTTTGAGTTTTGCCAATACCAATCTTTTAAATGGTTATTTTGTTTTTTACTTTTTTTTCCTTTAGCGGTAAGAATAGACTTCGATTTTTCTGATTTATCAGGTTGTTTCAAACTGTTATCAAGTTTACTTCTACGCTAAACAGTTTTAAGTTTTTGCATCATCAAATTGTTGCATAAATTTAAATTAAAACTTGAACAATAGGGTTCTTGATTTGTCATGACTAAAATTGATTTATTTGGTTTTGGGAATGAACCGAAAAGGATTCCAGTCGGACAAAGTATGAGAACCAAACTATTGGTTCGGTCAAAAGGGAAGTGTGAGAAATGCCACATTTCTTTAGAAGGGATAAAACCTCATGTTCATCATAAAGATGGAAATCCAAAAAACAATAAAATTTCAAATCTAAAAATTCTCTGTCCGAACTGTCATTCAAATGCTCATGACAAACCGATAAAGAAGAAACCTAAAGATGAAGTTGCAAATCTCCTATTCGGCAAACCATCTAAAAGAAACCCATTTTTTTAATCTGCACCTTTAGTTTTTACGTCTTGTGAAAAGTGCTATCTGTAGTTATCTTCTTTCAGAATTGCCACACTATACGCTTTCAATCTTTCTCTTGGAATCGCACCCCTATCGGCTAAATGATGATGGTTGTTGCACAAGACAATCAAATTATTTTCTTTGTTTGTTCCGCCTCCACTTCTCGGTATTATATGATGCACTTCTAAGGATAGTGACTCTCTACAATTCGGATAACAACATCGAGTGCCGACTTTGCCTATCATAATTTCTTTCTCTCTCTGTGACAATGAAGGGGTCTTTCCGATATATGGTTCCATTTCAAACTGAGACGATGCAGTTGCAAAAGAATGTCTGCCCAAAATCTCATTAATATACTCTTTCTCAACCCATTGTTTAATTTGATATTCTCTTTCTTCCTCAGTCAAATCGAGATTGTCCAGTTCTTCTGACCTTTGCTTCAATATTTTTTTTCTAATAATTGATTTCTTCAAATCTTCTTCTTTTTTCAAGTCACTGGTGACCTCTCCGTCAGCTTTTACAATTAGAAAAAGGATATATAATCCAAAGATAACGCTAAAAGCTACAGTTACCGCTATCCAGTTTTGTTGATACCATGTTCCTAAATAACCATTAAAATAATCGGCAATTCCAATTATTACAGCGATTATGATGAATAGTTCGATTGTGTTATTTTTGATTACTTTAGTTATCCTCTTTAGTAAACCAATAGAACCTGATTTTGATTCTCTGCCTGAATCTATTGCAATCCCTCAATTCATCTTCCTAATCTAAAACTACACGGTTTTAAGAGTTTGCATTAGCTATGAGTTAATTTAAAATCTACATTCAAAAGGCTTAATCGCCGAGTTTACTTACTCGACACTTTGAGATTCACCTTTTGCCTCTTCAACAGTACACCCATGTTTGCCTATTAAATGAGTAATAATGTCTCCACGATAATCATAACCATTGGCTTTAGTTTGAGTAAACCATTCTTCGCATCTTGGGCACTTTTTCGCAACCATATTTTACCTACCTAAAAATGAATGTTTGTTTTAGGTATTTTCGTAAACAGTCTAAATCTAATAGTGGGTTTGCATCTTTGTCAAATCCCTTATGAATTTTCCAAGTCATCTTGAATGTTTTGCCGATCTGCTTTTCCCAAAACTTCACTTCTTCGACTGGCATTGAGAAGGTTTCGGCATCTTCAATATCATTTCCATGCTCAGGGCAAATTGTGATCAGACATTCTGTTTCAGTTATCCCATTTTCTGGGTCTAAAACTGATTCGCTAACCTCAATTATTTGCCATGTATCGTCATCGTACATATTTTTATTCACCTATAACTTGATTTTTTGGCATCTTGATACGGTTAATTATTAAATCAACTTCTTTGTCAGCCCATTTTGGATTGAGTTTTATTTTTTCACAATCATAAGTTCCACAACAAACGAACAGGTCTCTATTTTTCAAATTATCATAGTGACGTCTTGCACACATATCCGTTGCAATCATTCTTTGTGTCATATGCCATTTTAATATCCAATCAACTTCAATTTCGACTTCATAGGGCGAAACTTTAGTCTTATATGCTTCTGATTCTGCAAAACCTCTTATTTCAAGAAGTAAGTTCCCAACTTCTTCTGCAAATTCTTTATTTCGTTTATTCATCTATATTCATTCCATGTACAATCATTTGTTAAATCTTGAATATTACGATTGAGTTTAAGTAATTATTTAAAAAAAGTTAGAACGGGGCTTGTTTTGGGGTGATTTTAACGAAATAAGCCAGCAAAATCTCATCTCAAAAAAATTTACACAATAGACATATTTTTGTCAAATTCAAAGCCTATACACACACCTCACACACACCATCGTTTAGAAAGAGCAGAGCCAAATAATGCAAATGATGAGTGTACTTACTACTTACTTACTGTGTGTATGTGTGTGCATATTATATTATTTTTTAGTTAGTAGTTGGTTAGGTTAAATTGACCTCTATTATGTCATCTCTTCTCTTTTTATGTGTGTTATATGTGTGTGTATATAATCTTTATTTGAGGCTATTTTTTAATTTAAGCAATAATTTGTGCCTAAATTAACAAATTAAACAATTTTTGTTAAGTATTTTAAAAAGATTTAAATAGTTGTTTATACCAAATTTATACATAAAGGTGTTAATTATGCATAAAGAAAAACAAAGAAAAAGCATTTTAGTGTCAGAGGCATGCTTTGAGAATTTTAATGAAGTGCGTAATCAACTCAACATGAATAGTTCTGATGCTTTAGCCACCCTAATGCAAACTGAAATTCTGAAAACAGAATCAATTATTGTTCAAAGAAAAAAAATGAATAGCCGTATTGAATGTGGGAATTTTGATAATTGTGCTAAACAGATTTCTAAGAATAATCGTAATGAGGTTATTAAAAATGAGTAAAAAAGAGCATGAAAATAAGACCATAAATAGAATAGAAGGACATGAAGTCCAAACAGTTTTTGACAGTGATAAATCCCTTCAAAGCGATAAAATCCGTGAATTTGTTGAAAAATCAAAGACTATTCAATTCGCCAAATTAGATAATCCAGCAGACGGCAATGTTTATGACCCAAGCAGAAGCGAAATTTTGCATAATCCAGAATCTAAAATCTACTCTAAAAGCTATGAGGTAAATCAAGAAGACTTGAAAAATTGCGGCAATCCAAAAAAATTAGCTGGCGGCGGCTGTAAGTAACCGCTTTTTTATTTTAATGGGCTGATTAGAAATGACCGAGAACAAAAAAATTAAATTAATTATTAACGGCAAAGAAAAATTAATTCCAGTGCCTTTGGGTTTTGAATTACGTGAGCAAAATCCAGAATGCAACAAAGAATCAAAGATTTGTGCAACGCTGGATGGCAATCTTGTTTGTTGCAGAATTAAATTAAGCATAGATGAAGATGGTGACTTGGAAATTTTTGATTTGAATCCATGTTGCAAGAATGAAACAGGTAAAATTATGGAGCTATAAAAATGTCAGAAGATGAAAATAATTTAGAAGTTGAAAAAAGCATTAAAATTAAAGAAAAAAATAGTGACCGTGAAGCTACACTTAAAGGTGATTCAAATAGCATTGATATCGCTAAAGAAATTTTTACGCAAGCACAACAATTAGCAGAAGACAATAAACGATTAAATGAGAAATTGCAGAAATACGAATCTACAGCACCACTAAATAACGCTCAATTAACTGGCGAAACGATTCATTTAGATGACCAAAGCGAAATGCCAGTTGATATGCAACAATATGATTCTGAGTTAGATTTGATTAACAGCTTAGAGAAACAAGCTAAAGATGGCAATAATGAAGCTAAAAAAGCGTTAAATGACCTTTTAGTTAAGTCAACTAAAACTTCTTGGACATATGACTTTAATGGAGACCCAAAAGACCTTTACCGCAAACCAAAAGATGAAGCTGACCGCAAAAAATTGAATGAATCAAGACGAATGTGGAGTCGTGTTTAGTATGTCATCACTTGATAAATATAATAAAGTTAGCCAGAGCGGTCAATGGGTTATTGATGAATCTGGCTCTATTATGTGGCAAGAAACAACCACGTTGCAAAAATACGATGTCATTATGCACACATGGCTAAATGAAAAGCCGACAATAAAATTAATTTCGCCAGAAGATTCTCCGTTTCATTGCACTAAAGAAGCTGTTGTTGATTTACTAATTTTGCTTGAAAAAGAAGATTTGGATTCAAGCACTGGCAAAAGCATATTTTTTTACAATAAAAAAGTTAAGTTAACTGTTAAGCCAGATTTTAAGAATGTCTATCTCACAAAAGGTGACGATTTAAGGTATTACTGTAAAGACCTATTGAATTTTACAACTCACAGAATTGACCCAACAAATTCAGAGCGTGTTAAATGCGTTAAAGTCAGTGAGAAACGCATCACTAAAGAAGAGGCTCAAAAATTAGGTCAAACCACTGGATATGTATTTTCGAGACAAGATGAATCTCCAGAAGGCACATTATATGGGCGTTTTGTAGCACCTAAAAATTATAGTGGTGTTTAGCATGATTGACCCTTCATATCAGCATACGCAAATTAGGGTGCGACTTGCAAAGAAGGGTATTCCACATGTAACCATTGATGAGCTATTTCGCAATTTTACCCTAAAAGAAATAGAATTAGCTCCAGCACGATTGAATTGGCTTTATAAAACAATTAATGAAGGTGGCACACAGCAAACTTATCTTTTGGTTAGGATGCTAATTGAATTTCTTATGGCTCACGATTCAAGCGGTTTAAGCCATTTTGAAGTTGAATGCATAAAGAAAAACGGTCAGTGGACTTATGTTATTAAACCATAAAAACTTTAAACTTACAAAAGTTGTCCGTAAGACTGAAAAACCCTTAAAGTTGTGTGTTGGGAAATTCACCAATTGCATAAAGTCTTACACAAATTCTTCTTTATGCAACCCAACACACATTAAAAGTCATCATCTACCCTTAGATACGACAGTTCGCTTGTTGGATTTTCTAATTATATCCCCATATGTTACAACTTCCAACAAGCTAATTTTAACAAAAAATTATTAGGTGTTGCTTAATGGTCAAAAAACATATTCCAATGAGCAACGCACAACGTTGTAAGGCTTACCGCAGAAGACAGAATTTAATTCGTGATTCTATTGAAAAATCGCTTGATAAACACGTTGCAGAGTTACGTAAGCAAAGACAGCTTGAATTAACAGAAGGCAAAAAAATCAATATAGTTGACCATTATGAGAAATTGCAAGATTCTGGCAGAGAGCCACAAAGAGATTTAGTTAGCCAGTTCAATAAAAGCGATAAAGAAGAACATTTTTCGTTGTTTGACGGCTCGCAAGAGGGGTCAATAAATAAACTTGATTTAATTTCGCATCAGCGTAAATTGCAATTAGAATTTGGCGATAAATACGCTGAATAAAATAATTAAAAGGTGATCTTTTTATGGGTTGGAAAATTATGAAAAATTTACGTTGTTCGTGTTGCAATGGTCAGTTACTAAAAAATGATTATTCGCATAATGTTATTTGTACACGTTGCGGTTTAGTAGTTGAGCCACAAATTCAAAGAGTTAATTAAGCAATTAATTAATTAGCGACACAATTAAACAAATAATAAAATTCGTGTCGTTTCGTGTCGTTTTTAACTAATTTCGTGTCGTTTCAAACAATAGTGCCAATTAAGCAATAACTTAACACTTTATGCTTGAGAATAGGTTAAAACAATCTCAAAATAGGGTATGAAATAGCCAGAGGAGTAGATTAAACAGCGTTATGAGCCAGTTTTTGGCACATTTTGACCATAAAATAACCGCTCACCGCATTAAAAAATGGTGATATATTCCAATATAACAGCTTTTGAGCCGTTATATCTGGCTATTGCGGTCAATAAGCCAGTGTTACATATGTCTATAAGTGAACATAATAATATTGTTGCGTCTGTTTTTGTGTCGTTATTAATCAATTAGTGTTAAGGTAGAATCTTTGTTAATTTACTAAAAAAAAGAAAATAAGAAAAAAGAGTTTATTCTTTTGTAGTTGGCTGTTTCTCTAATTCTGCAAGTTTGGCAAACATTGCGTTAAGGTCATTTCTGCCGACACTAAAGTTTAATGATTTATCGGTTTCATGTGTGAAGTATAGGTTATTTGTATCGCCAAACACAAAAGTCTCTTTGAATCCATGTTGCTTAAACTGCTCGATTGCTGACTTAATCAATTGCTTGTTTTGTAGTTGGGTCAATGTGGTTAAGAAATTATCCACTTTTGTTAATTTGTCTTGCAAAGCCTTATTTTCTGTTTTAATCAAATTCGTTTCTGCTTTTGTCTCGGTTAATTCTGCTTCAATTTGGCTGGCTGTACGTGGAATTAAATAAGGCAATGCTTGAATGTATGCTTGCATAAGTTCGCTTATGTTGTGGTCAGAATAGCTTTGAGCTATACCTTTAGCTTTATGTGCCATTAATGGGCTGATTATGTTTTCGTTTAGTTTAGTTGACTCTAAAGCGGAATTAAAAAAACTTCTATAGTCATGTCCTGAGAATTTTTTCTTTTCTAAATCTCCCCAACATTTTAAGCTGGCTGTATCGTAGATATTAAAAATAGCTCTGCTTTTTAGTGGCAATATTTTTTTGTCAGCTTTGCGATATTTAATAAAAATTGGGTCAGTGTCGCTTAGTTCATAACCCTTCTGTTTAAGTTCTGCTTTGTATGCTTCTAATTTTTCAGAAGCCCAATGATTAACAAAAGCCACTTGCTTTAATCCACGATATTTGCCTATTCCAGAGCCTTTAAGACGCTTTGCTTCAATCACTAAGCTGTATGGAACTTCTGAATTTCCAGTGGCTTTTAAGTCATTCCATGTTAATTGCTGGATTGTGCCAACTCTAAAAGCTGTTGATGCAATGAATCTGTTTAATGCTTTGTCTCTTTGATAAATGAGTACATCTTCAATTTCTTGAATGTCGTTTAATGTTGGCGTACGGCTTTTGGCTGATTGAATTTCATTTTTAACGTTTGAAGCTGTAGTTTTTTCTAACGCTCTACGATTCCATTTATAGAAGCTAAAGACCGCATTCTTTAGGCTTAGTTTAGCGTTGGCTGACAGTGTGCATTTATCCAAATATTCTTGCAATAAGTCTTCAGCGATAAATTCGTTTAATTCTCCAGTGTGTTTTAAGCCTTCAATTTTTAGCTGAATAAGTTCATCTGGGTTTTTGTTTACAGCTTCGCAATACATTTTTAGATAATTTGCATATTGGGTTTTGGTCAGCAAAGAAGGTAAACAGTTAAGCCATTTTTGACCGCTTGCAAAACTTGCAATATAGTTTTGTCTATCGCTCATTATGTGGCTATCCTTATGGCACATATTAAGCGACCCCAATTTTAAATATGTTAAGTTCTGACTGTACTTTTTGCGCTGGCTCTGCTTTTGTTGCTGTTAAATCAATATATTCAGTTTTAGCAACGTTTATTCTTAAATATAAGCGCCTAAATTTCTATTGGATAAGGTCGTAGACCATGGTAGAGCAAAAACTACACGCGACTCTAATTACTGGTAGGACTATTGAACAGGGTGTTGGAAAAGAGCTAGGTAAAGGCTCCTTAGAATACTTTGAAAGCTGTGCCGTTTGTTTCTTCGATAAATCCGATATGGTTAAACTCGGTATAAAATCTGGCTCAATCGTCCGAGTCACCTCAAAGTTTGGCTCAATTGTAGTAAAAGCCCAACGGTACCCTTGGGGTACTCACCCAGGGATGGTCTTTATGCCCTGTGGTTCATGGGCTAACGTTGTTACCGGTGATGAAACCTATGGAATGGGTATGCCACTGTACAAAGGATTCCCTGTTGAAGTTGAAACTGCACCTAACGAGCCCGTCTGGACCTTAGATGAGCTATTAATCAAACAGTTTGGAAGGAACAGCTTATGAGCAAAGTAATAGACAATGTTGTTTGTCCAATCTGCGGTTGCCTCTGTGATGACATAGAAGTAACCGTAGAAAAGAACGAAATAGTCAAAATGAAGAACGGTTGCGCCCAATGCGAGGCAAAAATGGTTCATGGATACAAGAGCGACGAACGTATCCTAAAACCAATGATCCGCAAAGACGGTAAACTTGTTCAAGTAAACATTGATGAAGCCGTTAAGAAGGCCGCTCAAATCCTCACTGACGCAAAGTATCCACTGTTATTTGGATGGAGTAGTACAGTCGGTGAAGCACAACGCATTGGAGTGGAATTAGCTGAAGAGTTAGGTTCAGCATTAGACAATTGCGCTAGTATTTGCCATGGTCCTTCCGTAATGGCTACCCAAGAAGTAGGCATTCCTGCGGCTACTTTAGGGCAAATACGTCATCGAGCCGACCTTATTGTTTACTGGGCAGCTAATCCATGGACTTCTCACCCAAGACATGTAGAGCGTTACACCGCTTTTACTGATGGGCGCTTCGAAGGAAGCGAATGGAAAAGTTATATGCAGAGGCTAAAGGCTGATGCTGGTCGTAAAAAGATGGAGGTTGCATCAAAAAGAATCACTCGTGCTTATCCACAAATTCGCCCACAGGTTTGCTTTACTGGTCCTCCTCCACAGACTATGCAAAAACCTGGTCGTAAAATGATTGTAGTCGACGTAAGAAAGACTATGACTGCTGAAGCAGCTGATTACTTTTTGCAAATTGAACCAAACCGCGACTACGAAGTATTCGAAGCATTAAGGTGTCTAGTTCAAGATCAAGAGCTCGATGTCGAGAAAGTCGGTGGAATCCCCGTTGATCATTTAAAAGATGTCGCCGATGCTATGGTTGGCTGTGAATTCGGAGTTATTTACTTTGGCTTAGGTCTAACTCAAAGTTTAGGCCGATTCCGAAATATCGAAGTCGCTATTGCATTAGCACGTGATCTCAACAGAAAAACTAAATTTATTATTTCACCACTAAGAGGTCATTTCAATGTCACAGGTGCAAACGTTGTGTTTGCTTGGCAGACTGGTTACCCATACGCAGTTGACTTCTCGCAGGGTTACCCACAATTCAATCCAGGCGAAAACACCGCTACGGATTTGCTAAGACGCGGCGACAACGACGCAACGCTCATAATTTCCTCAGACCCCGGTGCACACTTTCCAGCGTCTGCAATGCGAAATATGCTGAAACACCCCTTAATCACAATCAATCCAGACATGAACGCTATCTCAAGACTGGGTGACGTCGTGTTCCCAACACAATGGTGCGGAATTGAATACTCTGGTACCGCATACCGTATGGATTCTGTTCCAATTACACTCAAGAAAGTCGTAGATCCACCACCTGGAATATTAACAGACGAGGAAATTTTAACGCGTATTCTTGCTGAAGTGCGCGCGATTAAAGTCAAGAGAGGCGAACCAGTAGGACAAACCGAAGTTCAGCCTCCAGCTCAAAAAGAGTCTGTCAAAGAATCAAAACCATGTAAAATTTCAGTTAAACCTAAAAAGAAAATAAAAAAGAAGAAGGGGGCTGCTTAAATGAGTGAGATACTCATAAAAAACGGTTTTGTAATAGACCCTATACACAAGATTAATTGCGAAAAGATGGATATCGCAATCAAAGATGGTAAAATCGTCAATAAAGTAAACGAGAAAAAAGCCCAAATAATTGATGCGGCAGGCAAAACTGTCATGGCGGGCGGTGTAGATATACACAGCCACATCGCGGGCGCAGAAGTCAACATGGGCAGAATGATTCGCCCAGAGGACCACTACAAAGACCCTGTCCGTAAAACCGCTATCACTCGTGCAGGCACTGGCTACTCTATTCCATCCACTTTTGTTACTGGATATCGCTACTCTGAGATGGGATACACATCAGCTTTTAACGGCTCTATAGCTGCATTGAAAGCCAAGCACGTACATGAGGAACTAAACGATATACCATTACTAGACAAAGGCACATACGTTCTGATGGGTGACTGGTGGCTTGTCCTTGAAAACCTAGCTAAAGGCGACATAAAAGAATGCGCTCGTGTAGTCGCATGGTTAATGAGCGCTACTAAAGGTTACGCAATCAAAATAGTCAACCCAGGCGGCTTAGAATCCTGGGGCTTTGGACATAACGTACACAGCATCGACGATCAAGTACCCAACTTCTGCATTACTCCACGAGAAATCGTCCGGGGCTTAATAAAAGTCAACAAAATGCTAAACTTGCCACATACTATACACTTACACACTAACAATCTGGGAGTACCAGGCAACTATCAAACAACCCTTGATACGCTAAAAGCTGTCGAGGATCTATCAACTGATGGCAAACCAGTTGCACACATCACCCACATTCAATTTGCCAGCTTCAAAGGAGAAAACTGGGGCAAATTCCGCTCAGGCGCAGAGGAAATTGCAAATTACATGAACGCTCACAACCATATAACACTAGACATGGGACAAGTTACCTTCAGCGACACCACAACTATGACCGCAGACGGACCTTTCGAGTTTTCACTCTACGAACTAGGCGGCCACAACAAATGGGTCAACAGTGACGTTGAAACTGAAAGTAGCGGCGGCATAATCCCATTCCACTACAAGAAAAATAGTCCAGTAAACGCACTTCAATGGTCCATTGGCTTAGAAATCGCCTTGCTCATTAAAGATCCTTGGAAAATCTTCATGACAACTGACCACCCCAACGGCGGACCATTCTATGATTACCCCAAAGTCCTCGCATGGTTATACAGCAAAAAAGCACGCGAAGCAACACTCAAGAAATGCCACAAGAGTGCTAAGAAAAAGAGTTTGCTTCCATCAATTGACCGCGAAATGACTCTATATGAAATTGCAATTATGACCCGTGCGGGAACTGCTAAAGCATTAGGTTTACCAAATAAAGGTCACGTTGGCGTTGGAGCAGATGCAGATGTTGCAGTATTTGACATTAACCCAGAAACCTTAGACATTGCCCAGAAATTCAGAACCGCTCGCAAAGCCTTCTACAAAGCAGCATACACCATAAAAGACGGTGTAATCGTTGCCAAAGACGGTCAAATAGTCAACAGCCAAGTTCCAGGTAGAACAATATGGGTTGACGCTCAAACTAAGGATCCATGTAGAATCGACGATGATATGAAACGCAAATTCAAAGAATACTGGACAATCGAATATGAAAACTACCCCGTTACAGACCACTATGTAAAGTTCCCTGAAAAATTGACTGTAAAGGCAAGTGTCTAAACATGATAACACTTACACCCCTTAAAGTATTCGAAGTTCCAATCCAAGCCTCTTGCATAACTCCCGAAAACTTTGCCGGTAAAAGCATCAAAGAAATCGCAGAATTGCCCTTAACTGAAGGCAACCGCAACGTCACACTTGGCGACCTCTTCAAAATCGAACAAAATCCAGCTGAAACTCCAAACATCACAATAAAAGGTGACTGTAGCAAAGTCAAACGCGTCGGTCAAGGCATGAAAAGCGGCGAAATTTTAATCGAAGGCAACATCGGAATGCACACAGGAGAAAAAATGGGCGGCGGTAAAATCATAGTCAACGGCAACACAGGCGGCTGGACAGGCAGTGAAATGACAAAAGGCACTATCGAAATCCACGGTGACTCAGGAGACTACACAGCTTCACCATACAGAGGAAACGACTTAGGCATGAAAGGCGGTTTAATTACTGTAGATGGAAATGTTGGTACTGACGTCGGCTGCTATCTAAAAGGCGGTATCATAAAAATTAAAGGGTCTGCAGGTAGATTCCTTGGCTTTCACATGAGCGACGGGGCAATCTACGTAGAAAAAGACTGCGACGTCCGTGCTGGCGCACTTATGAATGGCGGCAAAATAGTCGTCGGCGGCAAAATGGAAGTGTTACCCTCTTTCACTATCGACAGCATCAAACCCAAAGTCAAAGTTGACGACACAACCAGCGTCCCGGGACCATTCTACGTGTTCCTTGGCGACCTCTCAGAGCACGGCAAAGGTAAAATATTCGCCAACAAAGCCGCTAACCCTGAAATGAAGTTCTACGAAAAATACCTTTAAGCGGGCATTTTTTTAGCCCAACTGTTTTCTTATTCATCTAAGCAGTGCTCTGTTAGCCGAATACCTTATCAGATTGTTTCGGTTCAAAAACAATACGTTTAAGTGAAATTCATTATGCGCCAAGTTGACATGACAAGGCTTGACCTCCAAGCGGGTACAGCTACTAGAATGCGTGACTGTGTCGCTGAGGAGGTTCCACTTAAAATCACCTTTAACGGTGACTATGCTTTTATCATCTGGTGTTCGCCCATGCAGTTCAAAGAGCTAGCGGTAGGCCACCTATACGCTGAAAACATACTGCATTCGATAGACGAGATCGAAAGCATTGCAAGCGACGAAGCCAAAAACGTCTGCCATGTACAATTCAAATCCAACATTGATATTGACGAACGTATGGAGAATCGACGTCGTGGCGCCAGAATAGTTCCCCTGTTAAAAGATAGCACTGCAGCTTACCAAAAAGACCAAAAACTTTCCGCTGTAAAATCAAATTTAACAGTTAACGCACAGGTTATCTTAGACGCTATTAACCAGATGAATGAAAAAGCAAAGGGCTTTAGAGAAACTGGTGGCCTTCACGACTCAGGCATCTTCAAAGCGGATGGTGCTATGGTGGCTTTTTCTGAAGATGTGGGTAGGCACAACACAGTCGACAAAGTTATTGGAGAAGCACTGCTTAACCGTGAAAACTTCGGCGAATGCTTTATGGTAATCACTGGTCGCGTACCCGGAGACATGATTTACAAAGCAGCTAAAGTTGGTTTACCCATCTTGGCTTCAGTGGCTGCAGTGCTCAACTCGGGGGTAGCCTCAGCAGAGAAAGCCAACATTAGCCTGGTTGGATTTGTGAGGGGTAAACGCATGAACATCTATACATGTCCACAGAGAATCCAACTCTAAGCAAACTTTTCGCACTTTGCCTTATCAGCTAAAGCCCTATCAGCTAGTATTTTACAACCTATTTCTTGGTAAGTTTTAGCTTCAGCTTGATAGTTTTTGGCTGCCCGCAGCATGTTTGCCGATTGGTTCAGGGTTGCTTCAGAGAGTTTTTCAGCGCTTATCCCCGCCCAAAAGAAAACGTTTTGTGCTTCAAAACTTTCTGTACATGCGGCAAAAGTTTTTTGCGCCTCTGAGGTCTTACCCTTGTTGAGCATTATTTGGGCATTTCTAAGAAGACGCAAATTAGAGCATAACTGAGTTCCTCTGGTTAATTTAATATTCTCTTTTACAGGTCCTTCTGTGTTTCGGGTTTCGAGTTTCGTTAGGTCTTCTTGGGAATTTATGTTGATGAAGCTTTTGAGTTCGTGGTCGAGTTCTATAATCTCTTTTAATGGTGATGTAAGCAATAGTGTGCTTGCGCCTCTTGGTATGGCATCCGCTCGGGATTTGTTTAAGGCACTGAGGGTTTCAGTGATATCTACGCAGCTCTGTTTTTTCACTGCCATAATTAGGGTTTCAAGCATGCCGTTTGGCCACATTGGAACACCTACGTCAGAGCATTCGACGGCGTCAAGAAGGTATTCTGCAACTTTCGGTTTTAAAAAGGGCATATCAGTGGGTACTGTCAAGCAATAATCTGAGGATACTGCATGCAACCCCGACATAATCGCCAATAAGGGACCCTTGATAGAGTGATTTTTTTCGTCGATAACAAACCTTGTGTCGTTAAAGCCATGCTCTTCTAAGACTTGATTGTACTGAGCTTTTCGTTGATCATCATTTACGCAAACGACAAGTTCATCAACGACTCCTTCAAGGTTGCGGATTACGTGAACAATCAAAGGTGCCTCATCGATTTGGGCAAGGGCTTTGTCTTGCCATTGCCGGTTTTGTATTTGGAACCTTTGGGCGCCTCCACCCGCAAGAACAATCGCAGCCCTGCTCGTCATGGTGTCTCCTCAGTTACCTGATTGTTTTTCCAGCAGTGGTCTAATGAGACCAACGAGTTTTTCGTTTTCCTCTGGAACTTTAATAAGTGGAATATCTTGGAAGCTGGGGTTGCTTGAGTTTTGTGCAACCAAGCCTGTTGCCGCCAAAATGGGTGGCATGGTACCTTGGAGAGTTCTTTGAAGCTCTGCTTCGTCTTTTGCAGTGACGATTTTGACGACGTCATGGCGTTTAGCTATTAGACTATGAAAGCCTTCTATGAAGACTACATCAAGGTTCTCTTTATCTAGTAACGCGACGATTTTGTCTAAATCTTTTAGTTCACGTTGAGTTTTTTTGATGATATCGATTTCTTGAGGTGAGATTGCGACAACCACTTTGGATCCTGCTTGAGCGTAGCGCCAAGTGTTGGTGCCTTCTTTATCGATAGAGAATCCTTTGTGATGGATGTGTTTTATGGTGCCGACGCTGTAGCCTTCATCTGTGAAGCGTAAAATTAAGTATTCTAAGATAGTTGTTTTTCCTGAACCGCTTGCTCCCACTGCAGCGACGACTAAAACCGTTAAGCCACACGCTCCGCCCTGATTCAAAGGCTTTGTATTCTAATAAATAATTCTCAGCTTGATTTGATAGAACTCTTAAATACTCTACAACCGAAAATAGCTTCAAAAACTTGCTGGGGAAATGATATGGATGAAGGTTTTGTTTCCATAATAGACGAAAAAGAACTCCAAGAAGGTAAAATGAAGCTTGTACGAGTAGAAGGTAAAACCGTCCTATTAATTCGGCAAGCCGGCAAAATCTATGCAATTGACGATCGCTGTCCGCACATGGGCTGTAAATTCTCAGGCGGAACTCTTGACGGTAACGTTGTTATTTGTCCGTGTCACGATTGGCGTTTCAACTTGGAAACAGGCGAGTATGAGAATTCGCCATCATATGTTCTGACTATGTACCCTTTTAAAGTCGAGGCGGGAAAAATTTGGGTCAAAATAGAAGAAGATGACCTCTAACTTCCTTGCTTCTTTTTAGTGTCAGATCAAATATAGTGTAATTGTTTGTTAGAATAATGACCAAAGCTGCAGCGACTAGAATTGTTGAATTTTCTGATGATTCTCCGCGCATGAACTTTTTTGCATTCTCAGTTATGCTGTTGTGCATTGTATAGCTTTACTCTCGAATTTGTAGCTCTTGCAAAATTCCCAGAAAGCTTCAGATGGTTTAAGCATCGCTTTTTTGGGTCTTGCCATGTAGAGTTTTCTTTTGTTTTTTGCTTCTGTGATTTCAACAACTTTGACTAGACCTGCTGCTTGGGCTTTAGCAGCGGCTAGTGAAGAAATTATGCTTACCCCTCTGCCCTCGGAGACGGCAGTCACTATCGATTCTGTGCTTCCCAGCTCAAGGGTGACTTGTAGGCTTGAAAGGGGAATTTTATTGTTTTCTAGTAGTTTCTCGATTTCAATTCTTGTGCCAGAGGTTTCTTCTCGGATAATGAATTGGTTTTTTATGACATCGGATAGTTTGACTGTTTTTTGGTTAGCTAACTTATGGTTGCAGGAAGTGATTAGTACTAGTTGGTCTTCGCCTATTTGGATGAAATCGAATTTTTCCTCGAAACCTTTTGTTGTGCCTACAGCTGCGAAATCTGCGCTGTTGGTCTGTAAGCTTGATAGGCTCATTAGGCTATCTTGAGCTTTAATCTTGAATTTAACTGCAGGATAGTTTTTTTGATATTCAGAGATCAAACTTGGGATGATGTGTTCTTCAGGGATATTACTTCCAGTAATAATTATTGTACCTAAGAGTGTCTGTTTGGCTGTGGAGATTTTGACTTTTGTGTCGTTTGCTTCTTGAAGTATTTTTTGGGCGGCTTCTTTTAGGGCGGCTCCGGCGTCGGTGACTTCTACGCCGTTGGTTGTGCGTTTGAAGAGTTCTGCATCAAAGTATTCTTCTAGCGCTGCGATGTGGTGGCTTACTGTTCCTTGGCTTGTTTTGAGTTCTTTGGCTGCGACTGAGAAACTGTGTGTTCTTGCTACGGTGAGAAATGTGTTTAGGTAATCGAATCGTATGGTTTCCATGGCTTGTTTTCCTATAATGTATGCTTTCTTTGACTGTTTATATGTTATTTGTTTTCTTTTTTTAGCCAATGCCTTTATATTCGTTTTTCTAATAGTCATTATCAAAAATTTAGGTTTGAGCGAAAATGGTTACCTTCACCCTGATAATTTATGAAGCTCCATACGCCAAAGAACGCGCTCTATCTGCTCTCAGATTTGCTTGGACCGCTGATTTAGAAGGGCATAAAGTTAGAGTTTGGCTTTTCGAAAACGGCGTCTATCTCGGTAAAAAAGGGCAAAAGCCTGCGCAGGGGTTATCCAACTATGGTCAGATGCTAGAAGACCTTGTCAACGGTGGAGTTGAAGTCAAAGGTTGTGGTGTCTGTGCTGACGCGCGAGGTTTAACACAAGCTGACTTGATCGATGGTGTCAAATTAGCAACTATCCATGATCTGGTTGAGTGGACCGTTAATAGTGATAAAGTAATAGTGTTTTAGTGAATGCATATGGATTATGAAAAGTTGGATGTCAAGGGCAAGATGTGTCCTATGCCGGTGGCATTAACCAAGCGTAAACTTGAGGGGTTGACGTCGGGGCAATTGTTGGAGGTTGTGGGTGAGGGTGAGTTGGAGTTTGATAACATTCAGCGTTGGGTCAAGAATAATGGTCATGAAGTGGTTGAAGCGGCAAAGTCTGGCTCTGAGTTTAAGCTGTTAGTAAAGAAACAGTGATCTTGTATTCATTTTTCTTATATTACTGATCAAAAATTTTAATAAACTCTCTTGTTTTTAATTCTCCCGTTGGCAGTGACAAGAATGTCTGAGAAATATGTTGAAATGTATAAAAGCTTAGGAATGAACATTGAAAAACACAATATTCTCCTAGATGCCTTAGGTCAATTTTACAGTAGCATCTATTTAACTCAAAAAAGTCGACCCAAAAAGATGGATTACTTTGACTTCGTGGTCTCAGAAATCCATGGTTTACGCATAAAAGAATTAAATGACCTTCGCGCTCAAGGCAAGAAGGTCGTCGGCGCTTTTTGTGTTTATGCACCAGAAGAGATAGCTTATGCTGCAGAAGCTTCTATGGTTGGTTTATGTGGAGGCGCAGATTTCTCTGTTCCAGATGCTGAAGCGATTCTTCCGAGAAGTCTTTGTCCTTTAATTAAGTCCTTTTATGGTTTTAAGTTAAATGGCACCTGTCCTTATTTTGAGTCTAGCGATCTTGTGGTTGGAGAGACAACTTGTGATGGTAAAAAGAAAGTTTACGAACTCTTAAACGACCTCATACCAACCTATGTGTTAGAGATTCCTCACAAACCAGATACTCAGCAAGGAAAAGAATTCTGGTTTAAAGAGCTTGAAGCCTTCAAAGCTAAAATAGAGCAACTAACCGGAAACAAAATTACAGCTGAAAAATTAAAAGACTCTATCGAGTTGATCAATAATAAACGCAAAGCATTACAGCGTCTCTCTGATTTGCGAGCAAATTCTCCTTCACCAATAAGTGGCTTGGACGCTTTACTTATCTATCAAATCAGCTTCAACGATGACCCCAAACGTTTTACCGCCAAAGTTAACGAGCTCTGTGATGAACTTGAAGAGCGCGTTCGGAACGGGGTGGGCGTTGCTGATAAGGATGCCACTCGTCTTCTAGTTTCAGGGTGCCCCATGGCTATTCCAAATTGGAAACTTCACAGTATAGTACAGGCAACAGGAGCTACTATAGTTGCTGAGGAAAGTTGCGTTGGAACACGGCTCTTTAGCGACCTAGTTGAACCTAAAGGCGACAGCATAGATGATTTGCTATGGGCACTTGTTGAGAAGTACAGCAAGATCCCCTGTGCATGCTTCACACCAAATGACAGACGTATAAAGAGCATACAATCTCTCGCCAAACAATTCAAAGCTGACGGAATCATCTACTACACCTTGCAGAACTGCCATGACTACAACGTTGAAAGCGTAAAAGTCGACCGTGCAATGAAAGCCCAAGATTTGCCAATGCTAAAGATCGAGACAGATTATACGATGGGTGACGCTCCTCAGATACAGACACGAGTTGAAGCTTTCCTAGAAATTATCCAAGGCAAAAAGCAAGCCTAACTCCTTCCTTTTGTCATGTTTATATTGTAAAAAAAGAAAGCCAATATGGAGGAAAACAAGTTGACTTACAGGTTAACTAAAGTAGTTCCCGTACACGGATGCAGCTGTAAGCTTCCTCAGTATCAACTAGGCGATTTACTGGATAAGGCAGGTTTAACTTGCGAATTCGGTGAAGAAGTGTTGGCTGGTCCATGGGAGAACTCTAGCGTGATAAAAATTGCCGATGGAATAGCTATACTAAATACGCTCGACTTTTTCACGCCAATGGTTGATGAACCCGAAATCCAAGGGAGAATCGCAGGCAGCAACGTAACAAGCGACATCTACACTTTGGGTGTGACTAAAATCGTCAATGTACTTACGATTATGGCTTACCCTGAGAATATGCCCAGTGAGTTAGCTGTCGGTATGCTTAAGGGGTTGGGAGATTTCTGTCGCGAAATGGGAATTCCCGTGGTCGGCGGGCATACTATTCGTAATCCTTGGCCAATCATAGGAGGCGCGGCAACTGGTGTTGGTGACCCTGAGAAAATCGTTTACACTCGCGGAGCTAAAGTGGGTGATCGCTTGTTTTTGACTAAGCCTTTGGGTATTGCGCCTGCTATGGCGGCTTATCGTTTGCGTAAGGAAGAAGACGGCAAAGAGCTCCTTGAAGGTGTACCTGAAGATTTGATTGACGCAGCTGTCAATGGCGCGGTCACTGGTATGATTACTTCTAACAAACCAGTTGCTGAAGCGATGCAACAGGTGCCTGTTCATGCGGCGACTGATGTGACTGGCTTTGGCTTGAAGGGTCATGCTGCTAACATGGCGACGCTTAGCAATGTTGATATTGTCATTGACAATCTCTGGGTTATCCGTGGAACGCCGACGTTGACAGATATTTTTGGTTATCCGCTTTTTACTGGTGAATCTAAAGAAACTGCAGGCGGAATACTGCTCGCTGTGGCCAAAGCTGATGCTGATGATTTGCAAAGTGAGCTCGACAAACGAAAAGTCAGGTACTGTGAAGTTGGCTATGTAACCGAAGGTAATGGAAATGTTCACGTGTTAAAAGATGCTAAGGTTCTTGAGTCTTAACTAATAGTGGTTCGCTGAATTCGTATTTGGAGCTTTGTTGTGTCTTTTTTCTTTGCTTGTCCTTGTCTTTGAATTTTAGCGGACGACTACTACTTAGGCTTTTTTCAGCTTCTTTTAGTGTTATGTATATTTTTTATGTTGGTTTATGGTTGTCTGAATTGGATTTTGCTTATAATCGAAAAATAGCGAAATTTAAAAGCGTTATCATTGAAAGCAAAGCTTCCATCATGCTGATTGCTAAACATTATATTTGCCAACAACTGTTAAACCTCGTTTAGGTGCAAACTTTGCCAAAGCTAGTTGGAGTCGTCGGCGGAAAACATTCAGGCAAAACCACAGTTATTGAGCATCTAATCATAGAGCTCACACGTCGGGGTTACCGTGTGGGTACGATTAAAGAGATGGTTCGCATCCCAACATTGGACACGCCTGCAAAGGAAACTGACAGATACCGCAAGGCAGGTGCCCAAACAATCGTTGCTGTTCCACGCGACGAAACTGTCATTTTCATCACAAAGCAACTAGAACTAAAAGAGATTCTGCCTCACTTGGGCGAATTGGACTTTGTTGTTTTAGAGGGGTTTGAATCTGAAAAAAAGATCCCGAAAATAATTGCCGCAAAAACTGCGGTAGAAGCCCAAAGCTATCTGGGTGGCTCAACAATTGTTGTCTCAGGCATAATTGGCGATAGTGTAGCTGAAACTGAGAAGTTGTCAACTATTAAAATTCCAATTATCAGCAGTTCAAACGAAATAGGAAAATTGGTCGATTTAGTCGAACAAAAAGCAGTCGTGTTGGGAGCTTAGCTAACTTCTATTGATGCTACGCCGCGAACCCATCTCTGAGCGAACTCGTCGTCGCCAATGATTAAGCGCAGGGGTCCTTCTCCGCCTTCTTTGAGCATTGAGAGTGGTGAGCCTTCTTTTTGGTATGCGATTATGGTGTTTCGGTTTTGTGCTTCTTGTATTGTTAGGGTTGTTCCGTAGCCATCTGATGCCTGAATGAAAACCGTTTTTGCATCATTGTTCACTTGGGCTTGGGTTAGTAGGTCTTTTAGGAGTGCCCCTGTGTATTTGAAGTCGCCGTTTTCTTCAGTGTGACTGCTCGAGGATAGAGTTACCTGCAACGTTACTGGCGTGTAGGTTTGTAGCTGAGCAAGAGTTAGATTAAATGGGTTGCCTACTTTGCCCTTAACTTGGATGTAAACGTCTGGTTGTGATGCGTCTGGGCGCGTGTAGATGTATAGCGGTATAGCCGCTACGATTAGGAGGAAAAAAATTACAAGGGCAATTTTTGTGGCTTTCTGCATTTAATCGCCTATGAGATGGTTATTTCAGAGACCCATCTCACCCAGTTTTGACCCCACTTAAACTCTTCAGTGGGAACAAAAAGCCGGAAGGGCTGGCCATCATTGGGTGATAGGTATGCGCTGTTTTCTTTGTAGCCTAGTAGCATGCCTGTGCTGTATACCTGTTCGAGGGTGAATTCTCTGCTGTATCCATCGATAGCGATTACGGTGATTTTGGTTGCGCTCGAAGCGACACCGCTGTCTTCTAGGATGCTTGATACGGTGACGCCTGTCCAGTCTGAGGTTCGTTGTGCATCTCCGCCGGGGGCGAATGCTGCATTTACTGTTTTGACTTCGAAGTTTGTGATGTTGCCGCCTGTGATAATCATTTGGTTGGCTATTTCTCCGTTTACTGTAACAGTCCATGGTTCCAAGCTAATTTCCGCTACATTCTTGACATTGTAATTACTTACTAATCCCGGTACGATCAATTTTAGTGGTCCTTCCGTAGCATTGGTTATCCACTGTCCATCTTTGGCGAAGGCTAAGATGAATTCGCTGCCGGGGTATTGGGTGCTGTTGTATGCTTGGTAGGTGTTTATGGTTTTCTTGAAGCCGTCGCCTGCGATAGTGGTGATGAAGCCTGTGTCCCATGAGGCACCTGTCTTGTTGAGCAGCTCTGTTATGGTTACTCCGATGTAAGTTGCCGTTTCGCCTTTGATTGTGTAGGTTACGCTGGTCAGGGGCATCTGGGATAGGTCAGGTATTGTGAGGATTTTTTCTGTGTCAACGTTGCCTGAGATTTTGAGTTGAGCAGATGGAGGGTTTCCAGCTGGTAGTTTTAATGTACCTGTTTGGGCGGAGTTGCCTGGTAAATAATAGATGACTGCTACAAGAGCAATTATAATTACGGCTATTGCTACTGCCGCTGTTAATGCGATTTTTGCGGTTTTATTCATGTTTTTTTACTTCCAAGACCGATTTTTCCAATTCTGATTAGGAGCATGTTAGCGATGAATCCGCCTATGCCGCCGCTTATAGCAGCGATTACTGCCAAAAACGCGAGCACAATTGGAGGTAAGAACAGCACCATTGCACCTACTAGTATGGTGCCCATGACGTTGGCGATTGCGGATGCGATCATACAGCAACCTAGGCAGCATGCTTTGTGTCTTGAGAGGTAAAAGAAGGCGTCGATTGCTATACCTGGACCGAGGTATATTACGAATGAGAGTAAGCCAAAGTTGCCGTATGGCAGTATGAGGCTGATGAACGCTTGTGTTAGGGAGACCATTGAGGCGGCTCCTATTTTTCGTATAAAGCCGAAGGCCATGACGGGCCACATCATGTATAAGCCGCCTGTTACTGCGCCTGTGGGTAGGTAGAAGGCTCCGATTATGGGTCCGATGAGTGGGTGCAGGAGGTTTTTTGTAGCTAAGCCTAAGCTTGCGAAGAGCGCCATTAGGACTAGGTCGACTGTTGCGATTTTTAAGTTGCTGTTGTGCAGTGGTGGAGTTTGGGGTTTCATGCAAAGCTCCGATGTTACATCTTGATAATGTCGATTAATTAAACCTTGTCCCAAAAATAAATGCAAAAACTATGAGAGCTCTTTTAAATTGTCGCCCAACTTTGCTTGTACGTTACGGTAACGCTTGGTTAAATTCTTCCCAAAAGCGGTAACTTCTGAAGAGCCACCGCCATTTGCTCCTCCCCTGAGCCGTTTAACTAGTGATTCTTCTAATCTTTCTTCGGCTAAAGATATTCTGTGCAGAGCGTAACGGTAGGACATACCTAGGTTTTTCGCGGCTTCTAAAACTGAGTGGTGCTTCTCTATTTCTTCGAGTAATCTGGCTAAGCCGTCGCCGAAGATTGCTTCGTTGTTTTCGTTGACCATCCAGAGTTTGAATTTGTAATCTAGTTTCTTCAATGCCGTTCGCCTGTGTTCTATTTGTATGTTTGATAAATTAAGCTTAGTGCTGTTTAGGTGGTTTTATTTTTGATGTTGTGGCCTGTTTTTGCAGTGAGCAACCCTTTTATAGCATATATATTGTATATACGATTAATATTATAATGTTCCATCCGTGTGTCCTCGGAGAGAAATCAAGTGAACGAAAGCAACATGACAGACCAAGAAAAAGTTAACCGTGTCGTCGAAAAAAAGGTCCTAAACTCCATAACTAAAAAAATAACAATATACGCCCCAGATATCGCAGCAAAAGCACACCCGGGGCAATTCGTAATTTTTAAGATCCGCGCAGACAGCGAACGTGTTCCTCTGACTTTATCATCTTGGGACAAAGAAAAAGGAACAATCTCACACATTTTCCAAGAAGTAGGCTACTCAACCATCGAAATGGGCTCCTTAAACGTAGATGACAAATTAATGCACGTAGCCGGCCCACTGGGAAACCCAAGCGAAATCAAAAACTTCGGCACCGCAGTCGTCGTATGCGGAGGTCTTGGCACAGCAGTTGCCTACCCCGTAGCTAAAGCGCTAAAGGAAGCAGGCAACAAAGTTATCTCAATAATGGGTGCCAGAAGCGCTGAACTATTCATTCTTGAAGAGGAGATGAAAGCCGTCTCCGACGAAGTCTACTACACCTCCGATGACGGCACAAAGGGGCAGAAAGGCTTCGTAAGCGACGTCATGAAGAAGCTCATTGCAGATAAGGTCCAAATCGACATAGTATTTGCTATCGGGCCCCCGATCATGATGATGGTAATAGCAGACATAACCCGCCCATATGGTATCAAAACAATCGCGAACCTAAACCCGATTATGGTTGATGGCATGGGTATGTGTGGTGCTTGTAGAGTTTCAATCGATGGCAAAACGCAGTTTGCCTGTGTGGATGGCCCAGAATTTGACGCTCACAAAGTAAACTTTAAGGAGCTCATGCAGCGGCTCAAAAGCTACTGTGCTGAAGAGAAAGATCTAACCATAGCTGCGCAAAAACTAAGGGGAAGTTGTCAATGTCACGGACAGTAAACAACAATGGAAGCAATGGCCGCTTTACAGCGGTTGAAGTTCCAAAGCAGGAACCCAAAGAACGTACAAAAAACTTCAAAGAAGTTGTCTTAGGTTACACAGAAGAGCAGGCCCGGTTAGAAGCAAACCGATGTCTACACTGTGCTGTGCCAAAATGCGTTGAAGGCTGCCCTGTCGGTGTAGCAATTCCTACCTTCATTAAACTCATCAAACAAAACGACTATTACGCTGCAATCAACAAAATAAAAGAACGTAACAGCTTACCCGCTATCTGTGGCCGCGTTTGTCCACAAGAGGAACAGTGCCAAAAGCAGTGTATCATAGGCAAAAAAGGCGATCCTGTCTCAATTGGCCGGCTTGAACGATTTGTAGCTGACGTCGAACGCGAAAGAGGCATCAACCTGCCTAAACTTCCTCCGTGTAATGGCAAAAAAGTCGCAGTCGTCGGCGCAGGACCAGCTGGTCTGACCGTTGCAGCGGACCTGGCAAAACTCGGTTATAAGGTAACAATTTTTGAGGCTCTTCACAAAGGCGGCGGTGTCCTAGTCTACGGTATCCCGGAGTTTCGGTTACCCAAGCAAATTGTACAATTAGAAATTGACTACATTAAGAAATTAGGCGTCGAATTCCAGCCTGACTACTTGATTGGCAGAATATTCACCATCGAAGAATTATTCAAAAAAGGGTATCAAGCAGTCTTCATAGGCACAGGCGCAGGTTTACCCAAATTCCTAAACGTGCCCGGAGAAAACCTAAACGGCATCTACAGCGCCAACGAATTTTTAATCCGCGTTAACCTGATGAAATCCTATAATTTCCCTCAGAGCAAAACCCCCATCAAAGTCGGTAAGAAAGTTGCAGTCATAGGCGGCGGCAACGTCGCACTAGACTCAGCACGATGCGCTCTACGTTTAGGCGCTGAAACAGTCACCATAATTTATCGCCGCACAAGAAATGAAATGCCTGCTCGCCAAGAAGAAATCGACAACGCTGAAGAAGAAGGAATTATCTTCAAATACCTGACCGCGCCGCTCAAATTCATCGGCGACGACCAAGGCAACGTTAAAGCAATGGAGACGATTTCAATGAGACTCTGCGATGCAGATGACACCGGAAGACGGCAAGTAGCCCCAATCGAAGGATCAGAAGCAACCATAGATGTTGACACTGTAGTCGTTGCTATCGGGCGCACCCCTAATCCCATAATACAGGGTACAACACCCGGCTTGAAAACGTTAAAAGGCGGCATAATAGCTAGCGATGAATCATTCAAAACTAGTTTGGAGGGCGTCTATGTCGGGGGCGACATAGCCACAGGAGAAGCAACAGTTATCAGTGCCATGGGCTCGGGTAAAATAGCTGCAAAGAGCATACATGAGTACCTCTCTAAGCGAAAAAAATAGGTCTATAGCGAACTTTTTTTACTCTTTTATTTTTGATTCCTCTATTGATTCAGGCGAAGCCACCTTAAACGCACGGTTTACTGCGATCTCAGCGATGCTAAAAGTGCAGTGGGCAATGCGTTTTATGTTGTCGCGTATGGAGCAGATGCCGCATACTAGCTCTGCGCTTTTCTGTGGACCGGTGAATGATTTGGATGTGATTTCTACGTCGAGTTTGTCCATTTTTTGACGGTGTTTCATTATTCCAACTGCGGCGTTGACGTCTTTAGAGAAGAATGCTTCAACTGCTTTGACATAGAGTTCTGCTACTTCTGTGCCTGCGTTAATCATTAGAGCTAAAACGTCATTGGGTATGGTTTGTTTGGCTCCGTTTAGCATTATTATGTGTCGTGTAATGTCTGCTGCATAGTCAGAGGCGTGCTCCATTCGAGAAACTAACATTTGATGATCCATGCAATCTAAAGGGTCAATGTGTAGTTCATTGGCTAAATGAGGGTCTTGAGCGGCGTTTCTTAGGATTCTCACGATGAAGAATGCGAAGTGATCTACGTCATCATCAAGTGAAAATGATGATTTTGCCAAAGCTACATCGTTGTTTTTTAGTGCTGTGAAAGCCCCTTCGCACATTGAGCGTGAAATGAGGTGCATACGCTGCACTGCCTGCTCGAGTGAGGCCTTTGATTCGTCCATGAGGCTTTGGATATACACGCCTTTAGCATCAGCTTCCATTACTCTCATGTAGAGGCGTCCCGCCATGTTGCGGATGGCTTTGATTTGGGGTACGGTGAAGATGTTTTCTGATGTTAGCATGATTCCTCCGTAGCCGTTTAGGAAGGCGCCTAGTACTTTTTGTGTTATGAGGATTTCTTCTTCATCTTGGCCTATGCTTAGCGTTATTTCTTTAAGTTCAGTTTTTTTGAGGGCGCTGGGGTAGATGACTAATGAGCGGTCGCTTTGGATGTTAAATGAGACGGTTTCGCCTTTTTTTAGGTCGTTTAGCTGCATCCATTCTTTTGGTAGTGATATAACTAGGGACGATTTGCCCAGTGACATAATTTTTCTTTCCAAGCCTTAACACCGATATTGACTAGTATTAACAGTAAATACACTGTTGTTCAAATATATACTATACTTAAAAATGGGGTCCTGGTAAGCATTAACAAGTGAAAAATAAAATTAGAAGAGACTTAACCACGGCGAACCGTCAAAAATGTTTTTACCCGTTTCTGGTTTTTAGCCAAAAGAAAAAAAAGTTAAAGCCTAAAAAAATCAGCTGACTTAGGATTCTTTTAATTTTGCAAAGAGGACTTGAAGCGTATTAACTAATGCACTATAGTTCGTCCAGATGGCTGCTGTTCGGAATTTCTTTTTAACATCATTAGCATCGTTGGTTTTTTCGTGGAAGGCAATTAGGACTTCTTTATTGTCTGAGATCATAAAGCATGGTAGATTATCGTCGTTGCTGACTCGGTTTTGGTCTCTTAACCACTTCATTTGTCCAAGGAAATATGCGCTCTTGATCGAATTATCAAACAACACTGTTATGTTGACTTTGTTAGCTTGGCTTTTTAGTTTGTCTGAGAATTCATTGTAGTAGAGTTCGCTTAAGTGGTCAGTGGGGGCATAGATTTGAAAGCTCTCTTTTGTTTTTTCGAGCAATTCGTTGGCTTTCATGAGAACCTGTTGTTCGCCTTCTAGCATCTGGAAGAGTTCTCTTTTGGTGGTTTCCACTTTGGGTTGAGGCATGCTTTGCCAGAGCTCAACTAGTCTTGGTTTTTCTTGTTCAAGGAGTTTTATCTTGATTTTCTGTGCATTCACTAAAAGGTCGATTGCCTTCTCGAGGGGGACTGCAGTGAATTTGAGTGGTTTTTCAAAGATCGAGAAAACTATGCTTTTCTTTTCTAGATCACGTAGAATTCTGTAAGTTTCGGTTCTGTGCAAGGCGATTGATTCAGCGATTTCGCCTGCTTTCTTTTCACCTGCTCTGGCGAGGTAGAGGTAGACTCGGATTTCGTTTTTGAGTAATCCGAATTGTGTGAGGGTTTCTTCTATTGTTCCTATGTTTTTACTTAATAATTGGTCTTTTTTAACAAGTTTGTATGCATCTGTTTGCTTGTTATAGACTGTCATCATGTCTTCCATTGAAAGTGCCATTTGGGTTTCATCCTTTTCCTGATTCAAGGTCTTGCTACCCGATTTAGACGTAAAATATATAATACAGTTGCGACTCAACAATCTGAATCACTAATTCAAATTTAAAATAACACTTTTTTTACTCTAAAATTGCTATAAATGCAACTGTTAATCATTATTAAAATTGAATATTATTCAATTTGTTGTTTGACCTATGCGGACACACAGAAATGTTTGTCAACAAACACACACATGGAAACATTTTAACGAGAACACGATCACTACCATTTTTTTCTTAATACACTCTCTAACTTCTACGAACCATTACCTCCAAATAATGGGAGCGAAAATGTCAACGAGAATATAATGATTTGTTGGGGCAGAATCTTGCCCCAGAGATTTACTTGATTTTTAGTAAGCAGAGTTTAATTGCTAGGTCATCTACAATCTTCAGTATGTTCCAGATAAAGTCGCTTACAGAAAAAGATTATGCGTTTGCAGTCGACTTGGCAAACACAATGGATTGGAACATGGCTACCGAAGACTTCGAATTCATGGCATCGTTGGAGCCTGAAGGCTGTTTTCTACTTGCTGAAGGCTCAAAGCGGATAGGAGTCGCCACCTGCATTAGCTATGGGAAAGTTGGTTGGTTTGGTAACCTGATTGTAGAGCCCGAGTACCGAAATAGTGGTTACGGAAGCGCACTTGTCAACCATGCAATAGCTTATCTGAACCGCAAAGGGGTAGAAACGGTTGGGCTTTACGCTTACTCAGACCTAGTAGCTTTCTACGAAAGCTTAGGTTTTATGCTAGATGAAGATTTTTCTGTTTTGCATGCAAAGCAGGTTATTTCGGTTTCTGCTAATGTCCTTCCAGAGATGCAAAAAAGTCAGTTGCCCTTGATTAATAGGTTTGATAGCCAATGTTTTGGCGGGGATAGAAAAAGGCTTCTTGAATCCATTATTCTTGACAGGGACAATGTAAGTTACAGTATATCTGATGGTCCACAGCTTGTAGGATATGCAGCGGCTACTGTTTATGAGAAAATGGCTTGGATAGGACCACTGGTCTGCCAAGAACAGAGGCAAGATGATGCACTTCTGCTCATCCGGGCAGTTCTAGCTAAATTGGATGGAAAAAGCGTCTATGTTGTTGTTCCGAAAAAGGATACGTTCCTTCTTGATGCGTTTTCTTTCTTTGGGTTCACTGAGGAATTTTCGGTTTCAAGGATGTTTCTTGGGCAAGCTGTTGGAAAAAATTGTATATACATCGCTGAATCTCTAGAAAGAGGATGATGTATGGAAGATTACTGTAAGCTTCTGCTGGAGGATTTTTTAAAGACCTCTTTCTCGACTGTGACAATCTTAGTCGATGGTGTTGTTGCTTCTAGGGGTCAGAATGTTAATCGTAGAGTTACCCTTTTTCGGTACGTAAACGGCAAAAAGGTATCTGTTCCGTTTACTGATGAGCGGTTTTACTTGCGCGGGTCAGTGGAATATACGAACCCGCAGTTAACGGTTGAAGAAGTTCAGGGAATCGTCGGGACTCGAATGCTTACTACATGTGCAAATTATTTTTTGGAGCGCGGAGTTCACCCCCCAAATAATGATGATGTTGACGCACTCGTTGAGTTGTTGAAGAAGCCGCCAGTAGGCTACATTGTGCCTTTCTTACTAAACACAGATGATGTAGAACCTGACCGCTACTCCATGAATCCACTAAAACAATCGATAGTCGAGAGTGGGCAAAGTGCTTTTCCGGCAGTCAACGTCAAGACTGATCAGTTAAAAATTGACAAAGCTTACGTTCAAAAATATGATGGTACCTTAATCTCAAAAAGAGAAACCGAACTAATAGAGGCTGGTCTCAACGAAAGTAAAGGTTCATACCTTGACTTCGTTGATTCAATTAAATATACACAATTAAGGGAGCTCACAGACTTCTGTGGAGTTGACTTGTCGCTGTACTCTCTGCGTATGCCCCTTTCAACTTTACAGGTTGAGAACAAGGACGATTTACTACACTACATCATAAGCCAAAGTAACAGCAATTACGAATCGGTTGAAGAAGCTTACACCTGTATGGGACGAAGTATGACTAAACGTACTACACTTCTGACTGTGCCCCATTCAAAGAAAGGCTTTGGATCAAAGCGTGCAGCCCGCGGAAAGTTGCATTTTGAGGATGAAAAATTCTTGGATGCGACTGTAAAGTATAAGACAACTGCCCTCTATCCAAATGCGATTGATCCTGAAGATGTTGCAGTAGCAGTATGCGATGACAGTTTTACAGTAAAAGGCGAGAAGCTTGCTGATTACAGCTATACTGAGACGCCGTCTTCGCCGCAGTTCTTTTTGTATTCCCTGGGGTCTCCTGAGGATGCAGCGGTTTGGCATGGTATTGGAGCCTTTGGGTCTTCCCAGTTGTTGCAGAGTTATTCTTCTGCACGTAAAGCAATTAGTCAGGGGAAACTGATTAAGGATTTAAACAAAAAGTATCATCTCAACGTAAAGGTGCCTTTACAATTTAACCTTGCCCCAGAAGGTATGTGGAGTCATCCAATACACCGTAACATCGATGCTAGCATAGGTAGTGTAGATGATTTGGGGGTTTTAGCTCGCAGGGGCATGCGGCTTGAGTACCTTTCCGCTTTCAAGTAGGAGTTCACGGGCTTGCCGGGCATTGAATACTACATATTTCGGATATTGCGTTTGCTACGCGGTTTCCCAATCAACCCTATGAGTATAGGTAATTCTAAGATATTTTTCTTGGAGTATTTCAAAGGTTTCGATAAAGTGCCTGCAGTTCAAGGTATTTTCGGTGATAAAACAACTGCGGTTCTTAGTCACCTAACAGTTGAGTTCAGTTGGATAAATGGCTACATGTATGTAGACGGTGCAGATGGGCATCTTGTGATAAGCAAAGGTTACCTGAGTAGGGGTGATCGAACTGATATTTACTTAGATTTGATTCATGAATTGTGTCATGTCAAGCAGTTTATGGATGGCAAAGAACTTTTTGACCCAAGTTATGAATATGTTGATAGGCCCACCGAGATTGAGGCTTACCGATACACTGTTGAGGAAGCACGTCGGTTGGGGTTAAGCGAAGAGCGGATTCGTTTTTATCTGAAAACCGAGTGGATGAGCGATGATGATTTCCAGAGGTTAGCAAAATCTGTCAACGTCTCAGTTGCCTAAGGCTTCCTTGTAAATTTTGAGCATGCGTTGCGCGCATAGATCCCATGTATAATTTTCCATGATAAACTTGCGGCCAGCTCTACCCATCTCATTTTTCAATGCTCTATCAGTTAGAAGTTTTAGGAGCGCTTCAGCGAAAGCCTCAGTGTTTCCTAACTCAACAAGCAAGCCGGTTTCTCCGTTTTTAACTGCTTCGTTGACTCCACCAATATCGAAGGCAACAACCGGCTTGCCACATGCCTGCGCTTCTAGCAGAACTATCCCTTGCCCCTCTTGGATAGATGGTAAAGCAAACGCATCAACCGAATTGTACAAGGCTACAAGTGAATCTTCGCTTAGTTTGTTCAGGAACACAAAGTTGCCTAAGAGATTAGCGCATTTGAGGGAATCGATCAGGAAATTTTTTAGGGGCCCGTCGCCAACGATCAAGAACTTTGTGTTTGCTTGTTGCTTTACTATTTTTTTTGCTGCATTAATAAGTAATGGAAGGCCTTTTCGGGGGATTAAGCTGCCTACGAAAAGCACACAAGGCTCATCGCCTAAACTGAACTGGTGTTTTGCGCTTGTCAAATCATTTGTAGGTTTGAATTTTTCTGTGTCCACACCGTTTGGTACAATCCTGACTTTGCTTGCCTCGATATTATAGTATTTTTGAATTTTTTCAAGGGAATAGTTGCTTATAGTGACGATTAATGTGGCGTTTTTGGCTGTTTCCTCTTCTAGTTTCGCAAGGCGATGCATAAAGTTGTTAGCTATTCGGTCCCTTACTGATTGAGTGCCGTTCTTTTTTGCCTGTTCATATTCGTCAGCTAACACGCCATGAACCGTGTGGATGAATGGTTTTTTTGTGTTTAGTTGCCTGAGTTTTTTTGGAAATCCGTAGCCGCTCACTGCATGGCCTTCAAATATTTCTGCATCAAGAGTGCTTGCTTTTTTGATGAGGCTTCTGTTAAAAAACCAGTTATCTAATGGAAAAATGATGTCTGTAGAGTAACATGGGCTCAATTTGGCTCCGTTAATGGTTGTTGGTGTCTTGAAGCCTGCTTTTGTTCCGCTGTAGATGGTGATGTCCGCTTGCGACTGTAGCCGCTTTGTAGTTTCCATTATGCGCCGTTCTACGCCGCCAAAGTAGAGGTGCGGTGGTTGAGTGTTGAAGACGGCTAAGCGGAGTTTTCCCATTTATGGCCCTTCAACTTGTATGTTAGTTTGGTCAACTTATAAGGTCTACTTGGTTTATGGCAAGAAGCAGTTATTCTTCGCCGTAACCATGTTCTAGTCTGCCATGGGTTTTTTTATAGTAAAGCTCATGTTGGTCCTTTGAAGATCCGAAGGCTGTCATGTGTTTTTGAAGATCAGATAGCGTAAAAAAGATACATGGGCAGTTTGGGCACTTGTAGTAGTGGTTGTTGTTTTTTTGTTCTGACATTTTTTTGCCCTAGTGTATATTGATTAATATTTTTTTGCCGTCGAGTTCAGACTCATTCCAGTTTGCTTCTACTTCGCTACGATTTGCGTGCAAGTAGACTTTTCTGGCACGTACCAATCCCGCCATCTCTTCTAAGTATGGCTCAAGCAAACCAGTGCTTTCTGCGTCTAGCTCAGCAATGTGCGCTGATTCTAATGTTTCTGTTGGCACAAAGCCCATCTCTTTACGTAGTGCTTGCACTCGGCGAGCTAAGTCACGCATTATGCCTTCGCCTAGTAGTTTGTCGTCTCTTTGGCCGCTGATGAATACTGTTATGTCATCTTCTTGACTTGAAACCCAGTTTTCGCCGCCTACGTAGTCGGGTACTGCAGTAGCGTATTCTGCTGATTTAACGTTAGTTTGTTCTATAAGTAGTGCGTCAAGGTTCTTGAGTGCTTGCAAGGTGTTGTCGGGTGCGACTACGATTACTTTTGCAAGTGGCCAGCGGCGTTTTAGTTTGCCTTGTTGGCGTGCGGCGAAAGAAATCGATACCACCTTTAGCAGCGCCTCAAATTGTTCTTCAATTTTCTTGTTTCGGGCTTTTGTGTTTGGTGTAGGCCAAGTTGCTAAGTTGACTGTTTCAGGTAGATCTGGCTCAAGCTGGCGATATATTTTCTGATATAGCGCTTCGCTTAGGAAGGGTGTAATTGGGTTAAAGAGTAAAGTTATTGTTTTTAGAGCGTGATGTAGCAGTGCGTAGATTGTTTGGCGTCGTTCAAAGGTTTCTGGATCGTCTGTCCAGAGTTCCTTGCGGATCATTGGTACATATAAGCGGCTAAGAGTTTCAATTACAAAGTCATCTAGAACTGCCAATGCTGCGTTGAATTCGCAGTGTTCGAGTTTTGTGGTGTAATCTTCAATTCGGTTCTGTAGCACTGAGAGCATCCAGATGTCTGCTGGTTGAAGCTTGTTAGTACCTAAAGCCCAATCGATTGAGTATTTTGATGGTTTAAATTCATCAAAGGTTGCGTTTTGTATGAAGAAGCGACTTAAATGGTAAAGTGTTGAGAGGACTTGGTAGCTTCTGCGGGTGAGTTCTTGCATGTCAAAGCTCATGAAATCTACTGGTGAGCATTTGCGTGTCATATAGAAGCGGCAGAGATCAGCACTGTTTTTGACTAGTAACTCGTTTGTCTGTACTACGTTTCCTAGGCTTTTGCTCATTTTGCGTCCTTTAGCATCCTGGGTTAAGCCTTGGAATAGGAACGCTTTGTAGGGTGCTTCTGCTTTGCCAGTGTAGATTACCCATTCGAGCAGCAGTGAGTTTGCCCAACCTCGTGTTTGGTCGATGCCCTCTGTTAGGAAGGTAGTTGGGACATACTTTGTTTGCTCTTCATCAGTGAATCTTGCGTGTGGTGAAGCGCCGCTGTTATGCCAAGTGTCTAGTACGAAGTCTTCTCTGCGCATTGTTCCACCGCATTTTTCGCATTTTAAGGTAACGCGGTCCACCCATGGCTTGTGGAGCTCGAAGTCATCTGGGATTGGCTCTTGTGCGTTGTCTAAGAGCTCTTTTTTGCTGCCGACTAAGTGTTTGTTGCCGCATTTTTCGCAGGTCCACATTGGTAGCGGTGTGCCCCAGATGCGTTCTCGGCTTATGCACCATGGTTTGCCTTCTTTGAGGAAACCTAAGAAGCGGTTTTTGGGTTCTTCGTAGTAGTACTCGACTTTTTCTGCAGCTTCGAGCACTTTTTTGTTTATCTTGTCAGTTCGTAGGAAGTATTCTTTTCTTGCTAGCCAGACGAGTTTGTGATGGCTGCGCCAACATGTTGGGTATTCATGTCTGACTTTTTTAACTTTAACAAACGCGTTGCGGTTACGTAATTCTTCTACGACTATCATGTCAGCGTCTCGTGCGAAGATGCCTGTGAATGTGCCTGCGTCGTTGGTGAATTTGACCTCGTCATCGTAAGGTGCAAAGATTGGGACTCCTTTGCGGTTGGCTGCCCAGAAGTCGTCTTCACCGTTTCCCGGTGAGAGGTGAACTACACCTGTGGCTGTGTTAACGTCTACGAAGTCTTCGCCCACGACATGGTGTACGAGTGGGTGTTTAGTTTCTATTTCTGCTTGTTTTGGGATTATGTCTTTTAGTGGGTAATCATAGGCTGATCCTTCAAGGCTTTTGCCCGTCATGGAATCAGTTATTTTGTAATTTGTGATTTCCAGTTCAGCCATAACGGGTTGTACGCGTTCTCGTACCATTATCCATGTTTCTTCGCCGACTTTTACCTTGACGTATTCGGCGTTTGGCTGTACGGCTAGCATGGTGTCGGTTATGACTGTGAATGGCATGGTTGTCCAGACGAGGAAGTATTCGTTTTTTGTGCCTGTGACTTTGAATTTGAAGTAGAGTGAAGGATCTTCGACTTCTTTGTAGCTGCCCTCATATCCGACTTCGGCGCTGCTCAAACTTGTTTGGCAACCTGGGCAGTATGCGACTACGTAGTGTCCTTCTTCGAGTAGGTTCTGCTCCCAAGCGCGTTTGAGGATTTGCCATTCACGTTCTATGTAGCTGTCTTTGTATGTCCAGTAAGCTTTATCCTGGTTAATCGCTATGCCCAAGCGACTGTCTGCTTCGAGCCACATTGCATGGTAACGCATTATAGCTTTTTTGCACTCCTCAATGAAGCGCTCCATTCCGTATTTTTCTATAGATTCACGTTTGTTACGCACGCCGAGTAGCTTTTCAACTTCAAGTTCAACGGGTAAGCCTTGGCAGTCCCATCCAGCCCAAAACGGCATGTAGTAGCCTTCCATTGTTTTCCACCGGTACCGTATGTCTTTAATTATGCGCCCGCGTGCGTGTCCGATGTGTGGAATACCGTTAAGCGTCGGCGGCCCCTCTACGTAGCCGAGGTTCCCCTTGATTTTAGGTGAGTTTTGTAATGCTTCGAGTTTTTCGCGAATCTGGTTTTGAATCCAGAAGGCGCGAATTTCTTTTTCCAGCTCAAGCGGTGTATAGTTTGGTGGTAGACTCTGGTTTTGATCAGCTTCGTTTTGGGCAGTCAAATCAATTACCGTAACGCAAAATACGGTAAAAGACTATATAAAGTATAAACAGTTAAAACTGGCGAGTTTTAATGGAAATCTTGTTGTCTGTAGGTACTTTATTGATCTTATAGACTTGAAAGTGTAGAATTTTAGGGGATTATACACTTCCTTTATTTACAGCGGTTAAGTGCAATTTTTACCGTATATTTAGCACTAAATTCTTTCTATACTTTCTTTTGGGTTTATTCTTGTGTCTTAGTAGTAGTTCTTCAGAAAAAATGTGCCCGAACAACTACTACCAACCCTCAATAAACAGGTTTTCTTCAGGGGCAATTGAACTTTTTCTAGTAAAAAATCATTAAAAAACGATATCAAATCTGCAGCCATTATTATCCTGGGAAGGGTGCTTTCATTTAGGTGCTTTGGTAGTACCTAAGAATAAACAACTATCAATTAACGGGAAGCTATAATGGGACTTTATCTTAATGCGACTTGCCCTCAATGCGGTGGTAATTCTATACTTAATAGAAAGCGTCTTTCACTATTCTTTTTAGAATAGCGAAACCGTGTCTAGCTTTAAGCTTCTTTTCTCCCAATCTTACTCTGTAATCGATTAGGATCTCTTTGGTGAAGTAACCCTGTTTTTGCACGTAATTGTTTAATTCAACTTCTATATCGAAACCTTTGGATTCAATCTTCCAGTTACGCAAGACTTCTGCTCGAATAACTCGTAAACCTGTTAACGGGTCTTCAAGTTCAACTCCATTTAGCATTTTATGAGCGAATGACAGCATCTTATTTCCTGTATGGAATATTCGGTAGAGGGCTCTTTTGTCAACGTGCCCGTTGAAGCGGTTGCCGCAGACCATGCCGACTTGTGGGTTTTCGTCTAGGATTTTTATCATGTCGGGTACATACTCGGCTGGGTAGGTGTAATCAGCATCTGTTAGAATGATGTAATTAGCGTCTGGGTCAAGATGCAGTAGGGCTTTTGCTAGTGCGTCACCTTTGCCTGTTCCGTCTTGGCAGATCACTTGAGCACCCATGTTTTTTGCTAATTCGAAGGTTTTGTCTGTACTTTTGCCGTCAACGACTAAAACTGAAATGTCTCCTAGTGTGTCTTTCATTTCTGCGATCGTTAGGCCGATGCCTTCTTCTTCGTTTAAGGCAGCAATTACAAGTTGAATTGATGGAGTTGTTAGCTCGTCTGTTTTAGTGACTTGCATATCCTTTCCCAGAGTACTGAGAGTTGCGATATGCTATTTAAAAGAAATTTTCAAGCCAACAATATATCAAAAAACGTAATATATCTGGTACAAAAAAGGGTGCGCCCTCTTCACAGTGATGATGACCCTCGATCCATATGGAGCAAATCTAAGTCCGTCCAAAAGCTGGAACTTTTTTCCCAAATTGCATGAAGTTTTTTCTGTTACCGAAAGGCATCGCAATTCTGAACGATTTTCTTTCTCGTTTATGCGTTGTATCTATCGCTTTTTTACTGCCAAACGAAGAAGTCCACATGGTCACCACCATAGTCGTTTACAGACTAAGATCTAATCCACTGACTTCACGCTTTTTCCTTTTGATCCCTCAATAAACGTATTATTTCTTTTCTAGCCTCACCGATTGTAAGTGGTAACGGACCCTCAATCGGTAGCTTATCTTCAGTCTTTAGCACCTCGAATAGATGAGTTATCCGGGGCAAGCGTAGATTAACTTGGCGAATAAGGTCTCCGTTTGAGAAAGTCTCTTCTGGCGTTCCCTCAAAGTCTAGTTTGCCCTTGTTTAGAATGTAGATTTTGTTAGCAAACAACGGTACCATGTCAACGTCATGAGTAGCTAGCAATAGGGTGATACCTTTTTCTTTATTTAGTTGTAAAAGCAGGTGCAGGATGTCGCTGGTGGCTCGTGGATCTAGATTAGATGTCGGTTCGTCCATGATTATGACCTCAGGTTGCATAGCAATCACACCTGCAAGAGCAACACGCTTTTTTTGCCCCAGACTTAGAAAATGGGGTGGTTTTTCCTTAAACTCGGACATGCCTACAGTATCCAGGGCTTCATCAACTGCTTTTTTAACTTGTTCGGGAGATCGCCCAAGGTTTAAAGGTCCAAAGGCAACGTCTTGCTTTACGGTAGGCGCGAAAAGTTGGTCATTTGGATCTTGAAAAACAAACCCCACCCGGCGTCTCAATTCAAGTAGATCTTTTCCGTCGTACGTTATTGGTTTGTCTTCGAAGTAAATTTTGCCTGAAGTGGGTTTTAGAATGCCGTTTAAATGATTCAGCAGAGTCGTTTTTCCTGAACCATTTGTTCCCAACAGGGCGATTCGGTCGCATTTCTCAAAGCCTAACGAAACGTTATCTAAAGCTCTTGTTCCATCCGAATACTGATGTGTAAGATTTTCCACTTTAAACAGCATATGATCATATAACTCCAAAGTCTAAGGTTAAAAAGATTGTAGCAAGAAGTAGAATTTCAAATAACAATATTCCAACAAGCAGGGCTTTATTCGATTTAGGGGTATCTTCGAGAACGTATATGGTTCCATCGTAGCCTCTTGCACTCATTGCTATGAAAGTACGTTCTCCCTGCTCCATTGTTCTTATGAAAAGGTTTGCGGCAAGTAATCCTAAGCCACGGATTCTTTTTATCCAGCCACCTTCTCCAAGTCGTAATTTTTGGGCTGTTGCCATTTGCGTTGCAACGTCTAAGAAAACAAATATGTACCTGTAGATTAGCATTGACATTTCCACTAAAGCTGTGGGAACATGAATACGCCTGAGTATTAGACTAAGGTCAGTTATAGAAGTGGTTAATACCAAGAAGAATAAACAAGAGATAGCTCCCTCAACTCTAAAGAAAGTGTTTGTGGCCATGTTTATTCCATCTTTGAATATAGTCCATGTGAACCATGGTAGTTGCACCTGAATGAGGGGGTTGCTTACGCCAAAGAATAGCGCTAGAAAAATGCAGCTCAAGGTAAGCATTAATGTGGGATATGCGACTAAATGCAGATAAAAATGGGCGTTGATTTTTACATAGCCTAGGGTCAGCGAAGTTAAGATAATAAAAACAATGATTGGTACAACGATTGATTGCGCAGATACGGTTACTACCAGAGTGGATAAAGCAAAAAAAGCCTTGGTTACCGGACTACATTTGGCAAGCCTATTTACGTAAGCATATCTGTCGATCTGAGTGTAAATATCGCTGTGAGCCATCCGATTTTCAGCTACTACTGGACTTCCTGGGGTTCTTTATTTATTATTCTTTTTCCTTTTTCATAGCCCACGAAGTAGCCGATGATCATAGCGCCTATTGCTGCTTGTAAAGCAAACAGTAAACTCTCGATTTCGCCACTGGGCGGTTCCCAGATCGAGGTGAACCACGGTTCATAACCTGTGTCAGAAATGGCTTCCTCTGCGGCGCCGTCGGCCCCTCCATATTCTGCATTCGGCCTAACAACTAGGGGAATTATGAAGATGACTATCATTATAGCAATCAAGACTATGTAATGTTTACTTTTCATGATTTCCCTCCGTCTACGCCATACCTGGCAACTTTATCACTTTAAGCTTACCCAACAGTTGCCCCTTGTACTTGAATAGAAAGTCAAAGAGTATAACTGCCAGTATACCTTCGCCGATGGCTAGCGGTATCTGTGTGATCGCGAAGATGCCGCCGAATTTCAGGAAGGCATCGAAGAAGCCTGCTGATGTTGGAAAGGCCAGGGCAAGTTGGAATGAGGTTACAACATATGTAAATAAGTCGCCGAGTGCGGCTGCAAGAAAAACACCTACTAAACGGTGGATATTAAGTTTTTTACAAGTAACCCAGATTGCATAAGCCAAGCAGGGTCCAGCAATGCCCATTGAGAAGAGGTTCGCTCCAAGCGTTGTTAAGCCTCCATGCGCTAAGAGCAGTGCTTGAAAAACAAGCACGATCATAGCAAGGACTGCTGTAATCGCTGGCTTTAAAATTACGGCGGATAAGCCTGTACCTGTGGGGTGCGAACAACTGCCTGTTACCGAGGGCAGCTTGAGTGCTGAGAGCACGAATATGAATGCACCCATAAGGGCTAGAAGTGGTTTAGATTCAGGCAATTGTTTAGTCACTTTTACTAGTCGATAGACCCCGTAAATTACTACGGGTATCGATATTGCGAACCATATCTCCCACCATGGGTGGGGCAAGAATCCTTCCATTATGTGCATATGTCGCCCTCTCTTGGTGGTTTTTATATATCCTAAAGGATAAAAACATTAGTTTAACTAAAACCAAAGTATGGTTGAATAGAACACGGGGAAGGCCACAAGCTTTCCTATTATGGATAGAATGTGTTGGTGCTTTTCTTAAAGCAACATTGAATATCAGTAGAGTTGAATGTAAGGGCAAGATATTTCAGGAAGCTCAGGTTTTTGAAGAGTTAAAACCATGTCTGATTGAAAGATACTGATAATGCTTCTGTCAAGTTATGAGAGTGGGGTACGATAAAAAAAACAAACGAAACATACACTGCAGATTTTCCAACCGAAATCATAGCCGAAGGAAAAGTGCAAGTTTTGGTGCCCAACCTCAAAGCCTATGGTGTTGTGCCAAGCGATTATGCGCCCTCTAAAGCTCCTGTATTTTACAATCCAGTTATGGAGTTCAACAGGGACCTGACAGTTTTAGCGTTTAAGGCTTATCAGCGCATGGTTAATCATGAAATAAGTATCTGCGAACCCCTGACAAGTCAAGGCATACGAGGCATCCGTTACGCCGCAGAGGTCAACGGTGTCTCAAGGGTACTACTCAGTGACATTAACAGGCACGCCTACGAAATAGCCAAACACAACATAGAACTAAACAAACTACAAGACAAAATCACCCTCAAATATGGCGACGCCAACCGCATTTTAAGCAGTAATGCTTCACCCAAGAAACGATTCGATATAATAGACCTTGATCCATTCGGCACGCCTGTGCCCTATCTGGATTCAGCATTTAGAGCACTAAAGAACAAGGGGCTAATGTCGGCAACGGCGACTGACTTAGCGCCCCTTTGCGGTGTCCACGTCAAAGCTTGCCTGCGTAAATACGGGGGGAAACCTATGCGTACTGAGTACTGCCACGAATTAGCGGTTAGACTCTTTGCAGGATGCATGACAAGAGTGGCGGCGCAACATGACATCGGCGTTCAGTTTCTATTTAGCCACAGCAGCGACCACTATATTCGAGTATATGCCCAAATTGGCTACGGCGCCAAAAAAGCAGACGAAAGCCTAAAGTCCAATGGCTATATCATGCACTGCTTCAACTGTATGCACCGCGAAATCACCCATCAGCCATTCGGTTGCCCAACATGTCACGAATGTGGCGCCAAAATGGACTACGCAGGGCCACTGTGGACTGGACCAATTGCTGACCAAGTTTTTGTTGAGGGGATAATTGCTGAAAACCAGGCTGTGGCATTTAGGAACAACGCGAAAATTAGCAAGCTGCTTACACAAATTAAAACAGAAGCCAACATGAATCCAACGTATTATGTGATCGATAAGCTCAGTGGGAAATTGAATTTGCCAGCGCCATCCAACCAAGCATTCATTACATCTCTCCAAAAAGCAGGTTACCCAGCAGTGCCAACACATTTCAATCCAAGAGGAATTAAAACTGAAGCTCCAGCAATTGCCATGCATAAATTACTCAGAGAGCTTACAGCAAGTAAATAATCCATAGTTGTTTCATAACAAAAGTTTAAAGAGCAAACCAATGCTTCTAACAGTAAAGTAGTGAACAGTCATGAACGATAACATTACAGTTATAGGCGCAGGCATGATGGGTAGCGCTATAATCAAAAGCCTTGTTAAAGGCAACTACAAGGGTCCAATCACCGCAGTTGATATCGCTGTAGAGAAACTAAAAGACTTAGAGCAGTTGGGTGTAAAGATTTCCTCCGATAATCGAAAATCAGTCGATACTGCCGACATAGTTTTTGTCATTGTTAAACCAGGAGACGTTGAGAAAGTTCTCGAAGAGGTTCGTAGGGAAATCAAGGGCAAACTTCTTGTCTCAGTTGCTGCTACGGTGCCTCTTAAATTTCTCCAAAAAAATGCGCCTGAATCACGGGTAATTCGGATTATGCCCAGTTTGTGCGCTATGGTTCAAGCTTCTTATACTGCCTATTGTGTTGGTGACAGCGTAACAGCTGAGGACAAAGAAAAAGTAAAAGCCCTTTTGAACATGATGGGCATCTGTGATGAGGTCGACGAGAAGTACATGGACGCGATCACCGCAGTAAGCGGTAGCGGACCCGGTTATATGTCTATTATAATCGAAGCCTTAGCTTACGCAGGTTTGAAGGTTGGTTTACCGCGCAATATCGCCTTAACTTGCGCTGCCCAAACAGTGATGGGAACCGGAAAGTTAGTAGTTGATTTGCATGAGGACCCTGCGAAAATAAAAGACATGACAACCACACCCGGCGGAACCACTATCGAAGCAATATATCAAATTGAGCAAAGTCAAATCCGTCCTGCCATGATACGTGCTATAGAAGAAGCTACAAAGAAAAGTCAAACTATCAGAGAGAAACTACATCTGGTTTAACGAAGAGCATGTTTGAAGCGGCAATCTTTGATTGGGACGGTACACTGGCAGATACGCGTCACGCTATTGTAGTCTCATTTCACAAAGCATTACAGGAAAACGATCTCGACGTATCAACAGAACACATCGAACGTCGAATTGGTATTGGCGCCTCTGATACTTTTCGCGAAATTCTGCGCTCGCAAAAAGGCTCAGTCGATGAACAACTTGTTAAGAGGCTAGTGGCGCGTAAAAGCGAAGTTCAAGTCGAACTAGCCAATGAGGTTCAACTATTTGATGGAGCGCAAGACCTGCTTGCTGCCCTGTTAGGAAAGGTCAAATTGGCTTTAGCATCGATGAACAACAGTACCGTTATAGGGTATCTCCTTAAAACAAAATCGCTACAAGAGTGTTTCCAAGTCGTACTGACAGGCGACCGGGTATCTTGTTCTAAGCCTGATCCCGAGATTTTTCTAAAAACCGCTTTTGAGCTAAACGTTAAACCTGAAAGATGCGTGGTTTTTGAGGATTCTGTTTTCGGTGTTAAAGCTGCCAAGTCCGCTGGTATGGGCTGTATCGCTGTTACAACAGGTGTCTACAGTGCACAAGAACTTGAGCAAAATAAGCCTGATTTAATTGTAAAAACCTTAAAAGACCCAAAAATTCTCCCATTTGTTATACGGTAATAAGTTCTTGTGGTAGTGTGCTAGCAGTCACATAGTTTTAAACATTTTTTATAAGAGTATAATCTGTTCTCAAAAACTGGGGCAGAAATTCGGAATTTTGGAGAAAAGAAACGATGAACAAAAAAACCAAGCCACCCACTTTTCAGGTGCTACTAATTGACAACAACGTCAACGCGGACGTCAAGGTTCAGGAAGCCGAACATGTAGATTTCTGCAATGTCAAGGAACATCTAAAAAACGGTGGCTCTGTATTCATCACGAGCAAAAATACACAAAAAATATGTTACAAAAAAAGTAAAGCTCAAATAAACTATAACCGCTCAAGAAAAACAATTGGTTTCCTCTTCCGACAGCAAATGAGAAGTCCATGATGCGTGGCGTGCATCCACCAGGTATCCTTTACCCCCACCTCTCTATTCCAGTTTTCGGGGTGCACGTCACTCCCGATTATTTATTTCTTAAACTCTTAGGGATGTATGCACATCTGGGGTCGGATCCTAAGATGTCGCCTGTATAGAATAATGCTGCTGATCGGCATCCTCCACAGAGTTCCTTGTATTCGCAGACGCCACATTTGCCTTTGAGGTTCTTTTTATCCTTCACCTTGGCGAAGAAACTGGAGTTCTGCATTTCTTCCCAGATTTCTTTGATGGGTTTGTTTTTTATGTTAGCTATGCGGTATGCATCGTTGTAACTGCAAGGTATGGCGTCTCCGTTTTCTGCGATACTCATGAATTTACCAAAGAAGCATCTGCCCAAAAAAAAGCTGTTGTACCATTTGTCGAAGTCAGGCATTCCTCGTTCTTTTGCTATTCTGGCATAAAACGGTATGTAGACGTTAATACCTGGTTTACCCTTATATTTTTCAGCTAAATCGTAGAGTTTGTTGCATACCCATTCGTACTGTTCAGGTGAGAGATCAGCTCTCAGGCTTTCGCTGTCATTACTGTATGGGATAAATCCATGAAAGACAACCCAGCGTGCATTATATTTTTTAGCTAACTCTAGCACATGGACTATATCTTCTTGATTTGCATTTGTTATTTCGCCTGCATTGGCAAAAGTGTAAACGAGCACATTTAGTAAGCCCTCACTGGTGAAACGTTTTATTGCTGAGACCGCAGCGGAGTAAGCGCCCTTCCCCCGGATAGTGTCGTCTGTTTTTTCTCCTCCATCAATGCTGACGGAAATTTTTGTTTTATTTCTAACGATGTTTTTAATTATTTTCTCGTTAAGTCGCCTGCCGTCAGTTATAATGCTAGTGTTTAAACCAAGACTCGTGGCGTAATCAAGCACTTCAAAGAGGTCTTTTCGTAGAAACGGTTGACCACCTGTGACTCCAAAGAAACTTGCTCCAAACTCGTTAGCTTGGTCAACAATTTGTTTTGCCCCTTTTGTGTCTAATTCGTCTGGAAACGCCTCTTTTCCAGCCGAAACACAATGGGCACAGTTGTTATCACAAGCAAAGGTGCACCTCCAAGGGATAATAAACAGGGGACCTTTTTTCTTCAAAGTCTAATTTTCTCCCGCAAAGTATGACTTATAAAAGCACATATTTTGGTATTTAACACTTCACATTCAAATGCCTGACTATGCGAAATGTTGGGATAGCAGAATTCTTAAATCGTTAAACAATTCTTTTTAAAATGTGAAATTTATGGCTAAAGTTACTGGAAAAGCAAAGCTTTTGGAAAATACTCGTTTAGTTACTGAGAATAGTCGGGGGCACAGTGTAATCTGTGATTTGCCCATATCTTCAGGCGGAAACAACGCTGGACCTACACCACTGGAGTTGTCTTTAATGTCGTTGGCTGGTTGTGGAGTAATTATCTTTGCGGATGTGTGTAAGAATAGCAAAATTGACCCGGGAAACATTGAAGTAGAGGTCGAAGCAGAAAAATCATCCAAGTCGCCAACGCTGTTGGGTGTAACAATGAAGGTCAGTATTGCTTCAAAGGCGAGGAAACCGCTGATCCAAGCCGCTTGGCGTAGAACTGAAGCTACTTGTCCAGTTATGTTTGTGTATAAGGAGCAGATTCCAGTTAGGGTTGAAGTAAATATAGAAAGCTTGTAAATTTTTATTATTTACACATCAAAATCTTTCTAATTTTATAATTGAAATGTTAGCTCAATAGTCAAATCTATTATCTTGCTTATTTGTTGATGCAAACCTCTAACCGCTTTTATTGCAAAGTTATTTTAACCTATTACTTCAATTAAGAATTGGAGAAAGGGGCAAAATGGAAGAAGATAGCGTATTCTACATGAGGCAACTCATGTGTACTCATGAGAAAACACAGTTTTACAATCAGAGACGCTTCGACATACTCAATGGATTCGAGTTTAATTTTACACGTTGTCTTAACTGCCATAAAATCGTAAGCTTAGACGCAAGAAAGTTTTCCAAACACTAACTACTTCCTTCGCAAATAACGTTCGCTTGTGGACTGTAACAGCTAAACCTGACTTTTTTTAGAAAATTTATTAGACCGCTTGTTAGAATTGATCCTATACAAATTAGGGTGGAATGTGCTTTCAAGAAGCTTTCAGTTGCTAAGTTTGGTGGTAGTCTTCTCGACGTGGAAGGCGCAGGTATTCCAAAAATAATAAATCAAATCAAAGAAATCAGAAGTAAAGATGGCACTGGACCAATTGTTGTGTTCTCAGCGCCTATGGGATGTACGGATGAGCTAATTCGAATAGGAGAATCACACGCTCAGGAATGTGGCCTTCCACTGAATTCCGTTTTCGAAATCTACAGTCGCTTAATCAAGCTCTATGTGAAAGCTGAATGGTTAAAGCCCGCGCAAGATCAGCTCATAAAAAACCAAGAATTAACACAAACCACAATTGATTCAGTTAACAAGCGCTTTAGCGGCAACGTAAAAGCCCGAACACTCACGTTGGCCGGGGAAGTTACTATGTCCATGCTCATGGACTACATCCTGAAAAGCAATGATGTTGACTCTTACTGTCTCTCGACGGAAAATTGGCCTATTGTGACTGACGATAATTTCGAAGATGGCATGCCCAATTATGAACTTAGCAAAAAACGGCTCCGTTCTTTAACAAATCCTCTTGATGCAGGTAAGGTTGTTTGTTTAGCCGGTTTTCTCGGTGTAACAATGGATGGGCTAGAAACAATACTTGGCAGAGGCGGTTCTGATCTTACAGCGGTATTTGCTTCCTGTCTGCTAAAGGACAATTACGCCACCAACACCTTACTCTATAAAGATGTCCCCGTTCAGAGCGCTGATCCAAAAGTCGTGCGAGGTCAAAAAACAGACCATGTAAAGGCACTCACCTATAACGAGGCACACAAGGCCTCTATGATGGGCATGAAGATAGTTCAGAGCCCTGCTATAGCTATGGCAAGAAGGTTCAATCAACCCTTGACTATTGTTCCCATTGATGAGCCAAATCTAGTCTCAGTAATTGAAGCTCAAACAAGCGGCGGAGAAATCGTCAAATGTTTGACTGGCAAGTCAGGCTGCGCTATACTATCGATGAACGATGAGAAAAGTAGATCGCTTGAAGATATGCTCCGGATTTGGGAGCGAAGAAACGACTTCATGGATCTTGGTGCAGAGACTATGGAGACAGGTGAGAGCATCCGTGACTTCCTATTTCTTGATTCTGACTTCCTAAGAAAGAATGAGGAAAAACTAAAGGGCTTTGATGAAAACCTAAAGGTCGAATACGGTCTAGGTGTAGTAACCCTAATCGGCGACCGCATGAAAGACTCTCCAGGTGTTGCTTCACTAGCGATTGGTGCAATTTCAGGTATCAACATAAAAAGAGGTATCTTTGCACCCCACACATCACAGATTATCCTTGTCGTAGAAGACAAAAACGTTGCTGCTACCGTTGCTGCCATTCATCAAAAGAAGCAAGAACTAAATAAGGACCCAAACTGGCCTATGTCTTTTACTGGCTGAAGACACTTTAACAGACCCCTCCCCTCACGCAGTATGTCTATTAGTAACCTGTCTTAAAAGCAGTTTCAAACGTAACCTATTGCTTCGTGAACTGACGTGACGCAAACCCAAACAATAACTGAAGAAGATCTTCTTGTGTCTTTAACATTCCATAATTTCTCAGTTGAGCTGCTCAAAGAGTTCGCTCAAAAAATCGTCAAGCCATACTTCCATGGCAACATGAACGAGGCAATACGAAATCTAATGCAGAAAGCGATCGATGAAGAAACAATAGTTGCACAAACAATCATTTAGAAAACACCTCAGAAATAAACAATTAATCGCTTTGCAGTATAAGCTCTTATATCTCTCAGAGACGCCATATTGCATCGGTGCCATCTTTGGTACGACTCCTCGACCCACTCAACATCAAAGGCATAACGCTTAGAAATCGCATAGTTATGCCCCCGATGCAGTCAGGTAGAGCAGACTTTAACGGCGCTGTCACACAGAAACTTATCAACTTCTATATTCGTCGCTCTTCAGCATTGGGTTTACCCATCGTTGAACATGCCTATGTAACAGCTTTGGGGAAGATTGGTCTCAAACAACTGGGTATCTACGATGACTCTATGATACCTGGGTTTGAGAAGCTCTCTGCAGGTCTTCACTATGTTGGCGCTCCTGCCGTTGTTCAAATTAGTCATGCTGGAGCGGTTGCTAACAAGAAAGTCATCGGCGCAACTCCCGTTGGTCCTTCGCCGAGAGATAAAACGCGAATGCTTAAAAAGGCTGAACTTATCTCGCTGTCTGAGGATTACGCTTTAGCGGCTGAACGAGCTGTAAAAGCAGGCTTTGACGGCGTGGAACTGCATGGTGCACATGGGTATTTGCTGAATCAGTTTTTTACGCCTCTTTTAAACAAGCGAGAAGATGAGTTTGGCGGTTCACTTGAGAATAGGATGCGTTTTCCATTAATGGTTGTTAAAAGAGTCCGTGAACGCATTGGTGGTAGGCTTTTGCTATACAGAATAGGTTCAGACGATTTAGCACCGATGGGTACGCGCATCGAAGATGCCGTCGCGTTCGCTCTAAAACTGCAAGAAGCTGGAGTGGATGTCCTTGATGTGTCAGGTGGGATGTGTGGAAGTGAACCCAAACAGCTACGTGAAATTAAAGGCTACTTTATACCCCAAGCGCACCAGATAAAGAAGGCTGTTAGCATCCCGGTTATCGGTGTGGGGGGAATAACCGACGCTCTGTTTGCTGATCAACTGGTAAATGATGGCAAAGTTGATTTGGTCGCAGTAGGAAGGGCTCTTTGGCATGATTCAGAATGGGCTCAAAATGCTGTAAAGCTACTGCAGTCGTGAGGAGAATGGAGTAAAAGCGTAGTGAATTGTGTAGGTGTAATGTCACACACACATAATAATTATCTGGGAAACTGTAGAACAGATGTACAACTGAAGGAGACCCCGTTAATTGCCAAGCCCCAAACCCTCGAAACTTGAACTCTACATAGAAATACTCAAAGCTCTCCAACAGCACAAAGCCTCTAAACTCGTTGATATCCGAGAAAGGACCAATGTAGACGACGAGTTCCTTGAACGTGCAATAGCCTTTTTGCAAAAACAGAACTTAGTTGAAAAAACGAACTTAAAAAATACAACAGTCTATAAAAACACGCCAAGAGGAGAACGCGTAACAAACTATTTCGTTGCACAATCGCAAAGTGCCCCAAAAAACGAATTTATATACCTAATGCCCGCTGATGGAGACGTTACACGCACTACATTACCTGTAAAAAATTAAACCTTTCAGTTTAAACAATAATAATATGGGATTGAGCGGTATTTGTATCCGAATGGGATAGTACCGCTTATCTAAAAAAAGAGGAACATGAAAATGCGTCGATCAAAACTTGAAATGTATGTTGATATCTTGACAGTGCTTGCTCATCGTGGTCCCCTAAAACTAACCCATGTCATGTACAAAGCAAACGTAAACTGTAGCGTGCTAAAAGAGTACCTAGACTTCCTCATGAAGCAGGGTCTAGTCGAAGAACGCACGTTAGGCAAAAAACGAGTTGTTTTCGCAGTAACCCAAAGAGGTATTACCGTTCTTAAGTACTTCAGAGAGCTAAAGCAGGTTTTGCCCATAGTAGAAGAAGCAAGAAACCAAGTCCCAGTCCCCTACTAAACCAAAATTTAACCCCCTCCACCATATTAGTTTTTAAATAAATGGTTGTGGCTTTTTCTTTCTTATTCAAAGATAATACATTCATAACAAAATTTATATAAATATATGATTGTAAGTTAAAATAGGTTCTCGGGTGTGGGTATGAACTGGAAACAATGGAAATTAAAAGATTTAGTTTACTCGATAATTGCGCCTTTGATTGTAGTTTTCTTAATAGTTGGAATCTCTCAACTTCGATCAATAATTGGCTATAGTTCAGAAAGTTTCGGAATAGTAATTGGCCTAACTATGGAGATATTAGAACTCACAATAATAGTGGCAATCCCGCTAATGTTGGGTTTAGTTTGGAATCAATGGGCAGGCGGCGCTTCGGGCTTCATAATGGGAACCTTCTACGCAATCTACTGGTCAAATGCTTACAATGGAATGCAAGGTGCAGGTACCGTACTAATGTCTTACATATTGGGTGCAATGTTAATAGGCTATATAGCAGGTGCATTAAGCAAAAAATCAGAAGACTTCAAGACATTATTCCTTTCAGGTATAGTAGCAACGACCATTGGGGCAATCGTGATGTTTGGAATTTTCCAGTTATCTACTGCAAACGTAGTCACAGGCATTGACGGTTTCTTGCTAACTGTTCTTCCTCGTACCGCTACAGGAGCAATAATCGCAGTTTTAGCCAAAGTGTTTCACTGGTACGGCATGGGCGCTAACAAGAAAATAATTTAGTTCCCCACAAGTTCTATTTTACAGCCCCTCTTTATCTTCACTAAAAGCTAGTTTGACTGTTATCAAAAAAATACTTTCTTATCCGAGCGCCCCTTTACCGCACCAGCCTTCAACCTCAAGAAATCAATTGCGTCATCCTCAAAATCAAGGTAAGTGTCTCCCTTCTTTTCAGGTTCATTGAGATCGCAATAGCCACTCCTTCAATATATGCAAGTTTTCTTCTCGCAAGCAGGAAACCTCATCGCCGCTTTCTTCCAGATTTATTTTTTAATTTATCGATTAATTCCCGAGTTTGTTTTTCAGGGGGGTGTGTAATTGCCTTAACTGGACAGATATCTTCGCACCCTCTGCAAAAAACAATGCATCGATTGAAATTGACAACTGTCTTCTTATTTTCTCCATTGCATTCGAATTTGAAGGCACTTGTATGACAGAAATCCACGCATTTGCCGCAGGAAACGCATTTATTGTAGTTTATTTTTGGGTCCCATGGGATTTTTTCTCTGGGAATCCCTTCGTAGTCTTCTTCAGTCATTTTTCTTCTATAACAGTAGAAATATAACAATTTTTAAATATTGTTATTACAAATAGAGTCATTATGCTTTCCACATCACCCGAAAATAATAGGTTCAAGTCCACCGTTTTTGATGCACTTTCTGACCCAATCCGTCTCGAAATAGTAGAATATCTCCGAGATGGAGAGAAATGTGTTTGTGAAATAGTTCCACACTTAAACTTAATTCAACCATTAGTTTCTCGCCATTTAAAAATCCTAAAGAATGCAGGATTAGTTAGATGCCGCAAAGACGGAACAAAAAGAATGTACTCAATCGTTGACCAGAGAATACATGTTGTCATAGACACGCTAAGTCCAGAAATCCTAAGAATTCTCGCTAAAGAAGCCTTCGAAAACGTAACATACCGATAAAGTGACTGACTCTTTGTTTTTTAATTACAGGAGTCACTAAACAGGAGCGCAAATTATGAAAGAAGAAAACATAAAGAAAGAAGTAAGAAAACGATACGCAAAAGTTGCAAAAACAAGCGGTTCTTGCTGTGCCTCAAGCACCAGCTGTTGCTCAGCGCCCACCAACAAACGAGTAAGTAAAATGGTGGGTTATTCAGATGATGAAATGACTTCTGTTCCGGAAGGTGCCAATCTTGGCTTAGGCTGCGGCAACCCTACAGCCTTGGCTTCATTGAAAGAAGGAGAAAGAGTCCTTGACCTAGGTTCAGGTGCAGGATTTGACTGCTTCTTGGCATCAAAAAAAGTTGGGAAACAGGGAAAAGTCATCGGAGTCGACATGACGCCTGAAATGCTTGATAAAGCCCGAGCCAACGCCAAGAAAGGCAAATACACAAATGTAGAATTTAGGCTCGGAGAAATTGAGAACCTTCCTGTAGCGGACAACTCTGTTGATGTTATCATTTCTAATTGCGTAATCAACCTTGCACCAAACAAAAAGCGAGTTTTTGAAGAAGCATACAGAGTTCTTGCTCCTAAAGGTCGAGTGATGGTTTCTGATATAGTGCTCCTAAAACCTTTGCCTGTATCAATCCAAAAAAATGTCGAAGCCTACGCTGGGTGCATAGCTGGAGCCGAGATCAAAGACAAATACCTTGAACTGATAAAAAATGCCGGGTTCAATGATGTATCAGTGCTTGAAGAGACAACTTATCCGCTCGAATATATCATAAGTGAAGATACCCTGAAAGATACAATAAAATTGACCAGTATGACTGAGGATGAACTCAAATCAACATCTAAATCAATAGTTAGCATTAAGGTCTCAGCACACAAAAATTAAGCCCCTCCTTGTGTTGTCTTAGAATTTAAATACGCAGTGCTTCCAATTAGCAACTAAGGGAGCGATAACTCTTGAATAAGTACTCGCAGCTTGCCTTTTTGGTTACTCTGTGTATGGTAATTTTTTCTTTAATTTTTCCAACAACTCAGGCTTCAACAGGATGGCAGAGAACATATCAAGGCGGTTCCATGGATGTATTGACTCCGCGATCTATAGTTCAAACTACCGATGGTGGATATGCAATAGCTATTTTTGGCTATCTTCGCCAAGAGAGCGCAGAAGGTCTAAGCTCTTCTTATGAACTCCAAATTCTAAAAACAGACTTAAATGGAGTAGAACAATGGAAAAGAAGCTACCCAACAGTTAGAGACCCAAATAATCTAAGTCCTGAAATAAACACGTACGCAGATCAATATATAATTGTTCAAACCGCAGATCAGGGCTACGTATTAGCTGGAAGCGGAAAACAATTCTGGTTGTTCAAAGTAAATGCTCAGGGAACAGTTATCTGGAGTAACGTCTACGGATTATCAGACGAAACATATACCTATAGTTACCTAAATTCAATGATTCAAACTAATGACGGTGGCTTTGCTTTAATTGGAGCTGTGGATAACAGTCAGACCGGCAAGGATTTCTGGATAGTAAAAACCAACTCGCTAGGTGTCCCACAATGGAATAAAACGTACAACAGTGGAACATACACTAACCAGCTTGGAGAAACCTATCCTTGTGATGATGAGGCCCAATGCATAATACAAACAAGTGACGGAGGATACGCTATAGTTGGCACAAATTCTCTATACAGGGCTAGCACATCATCGATAGTTTATGCAACTCGGATAATGAAAACTGATGCCCAAGGAAAACAACTTTGGAACCAGGGCTATGATTTAATAAATGAACCAGGATACAGACGCATAATTATCCAGACAAGCGACAGTGGCTATGCCATTGCCGGTACTCAAAATAACGATTTTTGCCTATTCAAAATCAATTCATCGAACCAACTGGAATGGAGTACAATCTATGGGGATCAAGAAACCGACACTCCTTGCGCTTTGGTTCAGCTAGAAGACAGCGGTTACGCATTAGCAGGAACATGGACACCGACCAATATGACTGCTATAGAAATACTATGGGATTACTTAGGACTGATTCATCAGGAACAATTGTTTGGACAAAACTTTTTGCTGCAAGACAAGATTCTTCAGCCTGGGAACATGGCGTTGATCGAGCTTCCGCAATGATTAGAACACCCGATGGAGCTTATGCTCTTGTTGGTTCAACCTTGTTTGGAAGCGAGTACCACCAAGATGTCTTTTTTGTTAAAACCGAAACTTTGGAACAACCTCCACAACCAACATCTTTGCCCACTCCTTTGGCATCTGAAGATAATCCTTCATACTCTCCAGATCAAACATCACAAGCTTCATCTTCCCCCACCCAATCAAGTCCAACTCAAAATCCATTTGTATCTAATACCTCAAATGATGGCTCCTCTGAGAACATAATCCAGATCGATACCCCGCAAGACATCATAAATATTGTGATAATCATTGTTGTTATCAGTGTGGTTATTGCATTGGTCATAATAATTACGAAAAGAAGGCAGATGCCAAAAGTTCCACCGCCTCCTTAACTGCGCAACAATATAGAAAGCTTTCAAATGATCGACTTTATGATGTGAATTCTCGAAAAACTAGTGAATTGCCTAAATTTGAAGCTAATTTTAATGTGGTAAACCGACTGATATTTGAACCCCCGACAGTGTTGTAAACAAAGGTGTATTTGAAAATTCTTTTTTTTGTTTAACAGAGAATTTAGTCAGCGCCTGTGCGTGCTTAACATTTAAGCTTTTTTAATTATCTTATGGTTATCGAGTGTCACGGTCTGGTCAATAAATGAGTTAATTTCCTGTTGGACCTTAAGAAATGGATCCCTTGACTTTTTTCCTATCCAAGTATTAACTGTCTCTCTAACCTTTGCGGCATCAAAAGACTCCTCAAGACGTGTCCCTAATTGCATTTCTATTATTCGTTGAATGTTCCATTCCTGCTCGAAATTCCCGGAAAATAAAATTAGAGGAATGCCATGTGCAAGAGCTTGATAGACTGTTCCGTTTCCTCCATGGCAAATCACTATGTCTACTTTATCCATAATTTTGGTGTGATTCAAGAAGGAAGTGCTCATAATATTGCTCGATTGGAGGGTACCGCAGGGATTTCCAGTGATTACTATTCGTGTATCACTGAAAATAGGATCAAGCAATAAGTTCAGTTTCTTCCAATTTCCTGTGCTGCCTAAACTTACAAGAATACGGATAGGGTTATCTCCTAAGAAATTGCGTACTTCTTTCTCTTCTTCATAACCTTTGTAGAATAAAGGGCCGACGAATTCATAATTTTCTGGAAGGCTCTTCTGAGGAAAGAAAATAGGCAGGTCACAAATCAAATTGTAATCGCCTTCCAATTCTTCAAGTAGATAATTGAGTTTGGAAAGATTGAGTTTTTTTCTTGCTTTTCGGAATGGCGCATGGACCTTCTCCAACATTGCATGCTCAATAACTCGGGTGAGTCGTTCAAAGACTCGTTTGGGCATTGTCTTAGAGTACGGATACCCGGGGTGACTTGGTGAGACCTTTCTGGTGACCCGGCAGTACTTGGTCATGTACCCGTTTAGGAGTGATACAAAAGGGACATCTGTCCTCTCAGCTGCCATCTTTAGAGTGAATGCAGCGTCGCCTAAGACTAAGCTGGGTTTGAGGTCTTCAATCGCTTTTATTTGTGACCTTAATACAGCCTCTATTGCTCCAAGGTTTAGCCAGGAAAAGTCAAAACTGGATGCGGCTGCAGTTATTTCTTCTGAATTAAAATTGGAGGCTTCAAACGTTTCAAAGCCAGAGCTTCTAATGAACTTGTCATATTTGGAGGAATATGCGAAGGATATCTCAAATTGATCGGATAGTTTTTTGCAGAGTTCTAGGCAACGAAAGTAATGAGCTGCAAAATCTAAGGGAAAAACCATTAGAGTCGGTTTTTTATCCTTTGCATGAGCAGTATTAAGTGAGTTCACGGATCTTAAGTAATTCCCAATTCCGCTAATATATTGTTCTATCTATATATCTAAAGAGAAAAGACGCCATACATGAATGTTTACACAAAGTTTAAGCCTATAAGCTGTATTTGATTTACAATATAATTAAAATGGACATGATGTGATTAAGTTTGGTTGAGGTTGGTGAAAAAGCTCCCGATTTTACTCTCTTGACAGATGAGGGAAAGCAAGTTTCCTTGAAGGAATATAGAGGCAAAAAGGTTATCCTTTATTTCTACCCAAAAGATGGGACATCAGGATGCACAACCGAAGCACTTGAATTTAAAGACAATGCAAACCAATTTGCTAAAGAAGGCGCAGTAATTTTGGGCATAAGCAAAGACAGTGTTAAGTCTCATCAGGAATTCAAGGCAAAACATCAACTACCGTTTACATTACTCAGCGATACCGAATCTAAAATTTTAAACGCATACGGGGTTTGGAAAGAGAAAACTCTTTACGGAAGAAAATTCATGGGAACTGAACGAACAACTTTTCTAATCGATGAAAAAGGAATCATAAGAAAAATATACAGAAAAGTGAAGCCCAAAGGTCACGCTCAAAATCTTCTACAGGATTTAACAAAAGAAACTTAGCTCTCTTTGCCTGACTGAACAACTCAAAAGCCTTTCACTCTTTCTAACCTGCTAGTGTACGTCTCAAAGATTTAGCGCTCAGAGGCTAATCAAGTGTTTTGTTTTTTTGTTTTAACTATTTTTTGTGCTGCAAGCCAACCAGTTAGAATTGACGTTGGTATCCCAGCAGGACTATATGCCCATTGACCAGTTTGTAACACGTTCGGAATAGGGGTTTTGATTGATGAAGGCATTTTTCGAAGGTTATTAACCACGGGCGCCGATGTCTCATACGACCATCCTACGATTCCTCCTTCAGAACTGCCTGTATTTTTAATGATAGTCAAGGGAGTTGAAGAAAAATGAAACAGAGTTTTTCCCTCTATTCCTGGATAAATTGAATTGCTAAGTGTTTTCAAAATTCGATCTTCAACTTCTTTTTTGAATTCATCATACCAGCCTGCTTCTTCTACCTTTTTAATTAAATCATACTCGAACAGGAAGCTAACAACTAAGCCAGTCTTACCTTCTGGAGCTAAAGAACGATCTCTGAGTGCTGGAATAGAAATCTCATAAGTAGTTAATCTACAATAATCATCTACCCATTCCAAAACTTTTTCTTTTTGGGTTTTCTCAAAATTTTCGATCAGTAACTTGAGTTTTGAACGGTGCGTTTCTCCCAACCCTTTTCTTGACGGTGTATAGAAGAAATGACCGTTTGAAATTGATTTGAATTTTTCTGGAGGTTCGTCAACTCCAATCATAATACTAAAAACTGAATCTCCACCACGTTTTCCCTGAAATTCTTCTTTTTGCCTAGTTATATTCGAAACAATTCCTGGACTAATACCCTTTAAATCTACAATGTTATAAAGAGTCTTTAAATCCGCGCTCCAAATCAAATTATCATAAGAATAAACTACATCTCTGGTATCATACAATTTTCCTTCAGAAGCAACAACTTTCGTTATTTCTGTTTCTTTAAGTATTTTTCCTCCCCATTCAACAATTTTCTGTTCAATTGCTTTAGGTAGTTCTCCTGTGCCACCCTTTGGGTAAAGATAATCTGTATAAAGATAGAAGTAGCCTAATGCAAAAAAGGTAGGTGTATTTTTGAAAAAATGTTGGCTAATGGTATCAACAAGTGATTGATTAGATGACCTTTTTTCCAAAAATGATTCTACCGGTTCTTGCAATTGGTTAATTCGTCTGATTGCTAAAATGAATTTTAGAAACCAAGGTAGCAACTTTACTAGAAATTGTTTATTTTCTTTTAGATTAAGAATAAATGGATTATCAATTCCATATAGGATTTTCATATCCTTTAAAATTTCTTTGATAACTCCAATAATTTCGTCAATATCTTTCTTGCTTTCGGGATAAAGATGTTCTAATAATTGCTTATAATCGCATAATTGTTCCATTGAGGAAAAATTAATTATTTTGTCCTCAATTCCAAGTGAAACTGGGCTTTCCAGAAGTTCAAGGTCAACTCCAAAATTCTTGAGCATCGGACGAATTACTCCAGAATTTTCGATAGATCTGGGACCTACGTCGAAAACAAAACCTTCGCGTTCAAATGAATTTAAAAGGCCGCCGCATTTGTCACTCTTTTCGATTAATAAGACGTTGAACTTCTCTCTTGAGAGATATGCGGCGGCTGTTAAGCCGGAGATTCCAGCGCCAACAATTATTATTTTACGTTCTTTATTATTCAATCCAATCCTACCATCCTAAGGCCTTCTTTCCATAGTTCTTCGGCAATTTGTTTGTCTAAGGCGTGAGGTGCAAGCTCTTCTTTTTTGGTTAAATTAAAGAATTTTCCGCTAACTCCTTCAATGTTTTTTGATACTCCAAGATAGTATAAGGCATCGGCTGAGATCTGTGGTGATTTTGAGGAACGATTGACAATATGACGCTTGTAGAATCGATACACCCTTCCGTTATTTTCGCCAATGTTAGTTTTGACTTGACCTGGGTGGCAAGCATTAATTGTGACTCCGGTGTCTTTAAAGTACTCGTTGAATTTAATCATCGAAAGAAGTTGCGCTGTTTTTGCTGAGCCATAACTCCCTAAACCTGTGTAACGACGTTTCTCCCACTTGAGGTCATCCATTTTCAAACCCGAGATTGCGAACCGATACCCTTCGGAGTTAACAAAAATAATTCTTGCATTTTCTTGGGCTTTAAGTTTATCCTTTAGCATGTAGTTCAGAATGAATGAAGATAGGTAAATCACTTGAAAAACCATTTCGTTATCATCATTAGTCATTATCTTTTTTGTTGAATGAATGCCTGCGTTATGAATTAGCACATCAATATTTAGATCAGATTCCAAAAGTTCTTGTCCAACTTTCTTTACTTCTGAAATTTTTGTAAAATCGGCAATTTTGTAGCTGCATTTAACTTTAAAATCGCGACTAATCTCTTCGCATAGGTTCTTCGATTTTTCTTGATTTCGATTAATGCAAATAATATCTGCTCCGTGTAATGCATACTTTCTTGCGGTAAAATAACCAATTCCACTGGTTGCACCGGTTATTACCACCAACTTATTTTTGAAATCATCCGTGCATTTATCAGGAGCTGCCCTATTATTTTGGAGCATCTCAAGAATATTTTTCAACTTGTACTCTTTTAGATATTTATTCGATCTAATCACCCAAAAAATTTCTTCATGATTTTTCGGTAACCTTTCCGGAATTGGGGAATATTGTCAAATATATCCCCCCAAAGATCATAATAGTCGCGTTGTTCGATAATTTTGCCCTCTTCATTTAGCGTGATTCGGCTAGATCCGTATAAGGTTGATTTGGGATATTTGCCAAAACTTAATTTCATCTCCCATTCAAAAAATAGAGTTCTGCAATCCATCATGATATTTACAATTTTCATTTCTAGTTCAGAGGATCGAGCAACCAATCGTTCTGTCATTTTTTTAAATTCTGAAATTCCGCGAATTTCTTGTATGGAATCACGAAAGTAAATACTATCATCATAATAAGGCAGAATATGCGACCAATCAGGTTTGTCTTTAGTGTTATAGGTTTTTTCCCATAACTCTTTGAATTGCTTGGCATTAACAATTTTCTTCATTTTAATACCAATGTATTACAATTGGCTTGTACATCCTTATTTAAAAACTTCTCTCAAAGCGAAATCTCAAGATGTATATACTAAAAATAGAAGGTTAGCTCTTGCGTCAAACTCTCGACAAGCCATCGCGATATTGGTGGACCGGGCGGGATTTGAACCCGCCTCAAATAGCCTATCTAATTTCTTGGGGTTCGTTTGTTTATTCATTTTAATCCCTGTGTTGTTATTTGTTACTGGCTAGTTATAAGCCTTTGGAACGTATAGATAGCACACGTTTCATTAGAAAAATACTTGACCTGCCTCAAATAGCCTATCTAATTTCTTGGGGTTCGTTTGTTTATTCATTTTAATCCCTGTGTTGTTATTTGTTACTGGCTAGTTATAAGCCTTTGGAACGTATAGATAGCACACGTTTCATTAGAAAAATACTTGACCTGAGATGAAATTATACATAATTTTTTCTATAGAAACGCTTTGTGAGCCTAACGTTTGTAATGAAATACTACCACTTAGAGGAACAATGCCTAGATTGAACCCAAACTGGCTTGGAGGACCGACAGAGCCTGATACTCTTGAGGCATATTCAATCAATGTTTTGCCAAAATCAATTGCTACTTCGAGACTAATCATATTTGTATTTTGGTCTAAATGCGGGCGAATAATCGAAGCCCCACTTCCAATACCTGTTGGTTTAGTGCTAGAAAGCAATTCAGGTATGTCTCTCGTAAATTTGTAGGTTTCAATTGTCTCAGTTTTTTTAATTATCGCTAACGCTTCTATCTCTTTATCTTCAATTCTTAATGCGTAACCTGATAGCTTTCGGTAAGCAAGCCCGTATTGTTCTGTAAGAGAAACATTAGAAGGTAAGTTTAGGCTTTGGGCAATCGCCTTTGCTGCTTCTGAACTATTTGCCGCCAAACCTATTACAGCATTTAACTTTTCTAAAAAAGCAATTTTGTCCCAAGACTCTTTTGTCCCATCGAATCGAGTGCTTTGTCTATCTGAAATGAGCAATACTCCTTGGTTATAGGGAATTAGTAATACTAAAGTCAAAAAAATAACACTTAGAATCTGGTTTCTCTACTTTTCAACTCGGGCAAGTTTTAAGAAAAGCTCATCGCCTACGGTAACGTTTAATTTTACTAATTCCTGTTTGGAAACAACCATATTTCCGCTGAATTGCTGTAAGCCCTCTAACACTTGATAACCTACATTAACTGACTCGTATGGGGGTCCAGAGGCTAAAGATATCGAGTTAACCCTAATTTTTTTTGTTATTTCTTCGCTCATTTTTAACGCCGAATAAGTAATAGTTGCCTAAATGTTTAAGATTTATGGTAATTGCATGTTCTTCGAGAGGGTTTTTGGCTGAATTTCATTTATTCCTCTTTAACGATTTCTATGGCAAGTCAATGACCTTCACTGCTTTATTTATTCCATTGAGAAATTTGTCCGATTTGCAAAAACAGAGTTCTTGGGTGCGAGGGGGGTGTCCTTTAGGGAGGTGTACTCGCTACCCGAGATGTTTTTGCTTCGTAAACATTAATATTAGACTGCAAAGTCTAAGCTAAGATGGAAACTTTTTTCGAGTGATTTATGTTTGCAGGCTTTTGGGATTAGGGAAAGGGCGGTAAAGTATCACTGTTGTGATTGCGGCAGAAAACTGGTTGCACGTTCAAAGACTCCAAAATGGCGAAGTCTTCCAGCAAATCAGAAAAGGTGCAGACAGTGTTCTGCAAGGCACAGAGTCCTCGTTAAACAACAATTTTCTCGTTGAGTGGGGGCTTTCTGATTACTCTTGTGCAAACATAGAGTAATTCCTTTTTGCGAAGCTTTTTTCAAAAAAGCGCTCTGCTCTTGCTTTCAGGTGAATAATAGTTCTTAAAATTATGATAAAATTGTATCTGAGATTTATAATAAATACGATATAGTAATTTACTATAAGAATTATTTACGATATAGTAATTTACTATTTGTATTTTTTACAAAATATTTATATCTAGCTTGATGTATTATGTAATTAGGCTGGCATAAACTTGGCTAAAATTAACATTAAAGAGCACATGAGAAACAGTTCTTTTGCGTCACCGTTAGCCAAGCGCTTGCCAGAAAGAGAAAGCATTTCCGTAATGATATTTCGTGAAAACGGTAAAACTATTTTAGGATATAAACGTGGAGAATGCTTTTCTGATTTAGCTATTGATTTTTTTGTCGATGATTTGCTTTTTATGATGTTCATTGACGACGAGCTTTGGGCTGTTAAAAATCTGAGTTTGAGCAACGAGCAACGAGCAATGTTGAACGAGCAACGAGCAACGAGCATGAGCCTGATTTTTAACGGTCTGGAGCCAATAAAAAATGAGAGAAAAAATAGAAACTAAATACATCCTTGATGAAAAATTTAACCTGTGTTCTAATTGTGGGTGCATCCTTGAATTTCGCTATACGGAGCAAATTCCTTCGTTAAATTGTTCCTTGCTTGGTTATTGTTGTGTCAATAGGTATTGCTCATTGTTTGGTAAAGTCTTTAAGCCATCTTCGTTAGACGCTTTGAAATTATCTCGATTAGGTTTTGCGCTAAGAAAGTTTGGGGGTAAAAGGAATTGAGTCGCACAGATTTTTTCCCTCAATATGAGGATTATGAATCTAAGTGGCGTGATTATTGCGCTTATGAGCAATTAAACGGTGATATGGGCAATTCTCATGTTTTTCATTTTGCACATGGGGATTGGATTGTTGTTGGTCACGGTGAGAAAACTAACGGAAAATGTGGTCAATGGCGTAGATATGGCGTATGTTTCAACGTTGATTTGCATGCTCAAGCGGATTTAAATGGCGTTTCTCATGCGGGTGAAGTCTTTGTTCACATGGTTCATACTTGGTGCCACTCCTATGCCTGTCCCGTTTGTTATTTGAAAGGCGCATGTCTACGAGAAGCTGAGCACATTTCTCAGCGGATTGAAAAAGCTTCAAAAGGTGGCAAGGATGACAAGGGGATTTATCATGCACCTTTGGGTGAGCCTCAACACATTATCGCTTCTGCTCCTCAATCTGATTATAATTTGGCTGAATTCGAACATGAGAAGTGGTGTAAAAAGTGGCGGTCAATAGTTGCTGAAGTGGGCATTATTAATGGTGGTTTCTGCTTCCACGGTTTCAGGTTCGCTGATTACAATGAGTCCTTACAGAAAGGTGTTCCTTATGGGTTTTATTGGTCACCTCATGTGCATATTCTCGGCTTTATTCAGGGCGGTTATGGTAAGTGTCGGCATTGCTCTAAGACTGAAAAACTCTATCGCGCTGGTAGTGGAAAAATGATTAAGAAACATGGGGACAGTCGTTTCTGTGCTTCCTGTGATGGCTTTGAGAATCGAGTTAGACAGAGTTTTGAAAAGCACCGTTACATCATTAAAGTTACTGATGAGCGTAGGTCTGTTTTTGCTACGGCTTGGTATCAGCTTTCGCACATGGCTATCAGAAAGGGGGTTCGATAAATGAGTATTTCCGCTTGTGTGGTTAGAAGTCGTGTTCGTGGGTTTGTCTGGTTTGGTTCTTTGAGCTATAGGCGGTTGCACATAACTTATGAGTCTCGTAAATTGCTTTGTCCTTTATGTAAGCATGAGCTTGAGCCTGCTCGTTACTTTGGTTCTGAGGTTTTTCAGCATGACCCCATGAAGAGTGATTATAAGACTAATTTTTGGATGCCTTTCAAGGAGAACGGTGAGATTGTTTGGTGTCTGGCGCCTGATTTGAAAAAACATCAACATGATTGGTAATTTGAGGCAAAGAGGTTATCAAAACAAATGTAGCGGGTGTTAGGGAAGTAGATTATTCTTTCTAAGCAATTCTCTAACTGCATCCTTCACGGCATCAGAAACACTCACATATCCACATTGCTTAGTTTCTACCAACTTTTCAAGCCTTTCATACAGCTCAACAGGTATGCTTACGTTTTTGTATCTCTTAGTCATGGTATGTCTTGGCTGTTTTCTAATTAAATGATAGATAAGAGCCTAATCGAGCACTAATACAGTACATATACCAACAATATTATAAGCAGATTTACCGAAAGTAAAAGAAATAAGGGACGTGTAATGCAAAAGACCAAACTCTTGCTTTTAGTCAATTTTCTCTTGGTCGTCGTAATTGTTGCCTTAATTGCCCAACACTACTTCTCAAATCCATCATCAAGTGATACCCAACACGGTAATCCAATCAATACTGGCGCATCAACGATCGAATTCACTTCATGGGAACTTCAAACTTGGCTCGAAATCAAAAACCGTTTATCAATTATAAATACTGACCCTGATTTTCCTGACCCTAACCCAGACAATAGGATTCTTGGTTGGTATTCAATGCGAAATAGTTCAAGCGGAGATTATTATCAAAAGAGCATGGAGTTTTTATGTTTCTGGGAAGGACAAGGTGCAAATGGCGAATGGGAAGCAGTTGTGAGCATCTATAACGCTCCTAGCAGTAAAACGGATTTTGTTGTAGAAATCTCGCGCTTCACATGGCACTCACTAGAAGTATTACTTGACGAAAAAACTATTGCAGAGTTTCCCCAAGTAACAAAGGATACAGTATCAACTGGATATACAAGCTTCCATGTCATCCCATTGTAGCTAGGCTGTGTAGCGAAACGTTTGGCTTTTGAGGTCACGTTCGGCAAGAGCGGAGCGAGCGCACAAGCGCACGCGAAGCAGCAGTTTGAAATCAGATTGACAAAATTTAACTAAATAGGCGCAAATTAACACCATAAATACCCTCGCTAAGACTTTCGCTATTGTGTCAGGTGAGGCAAAAAGAACAGAAGCGTTGAAATTTTGAATCTTAGTGGCAAACAAAGACTTTTATTTGGTTCAATAGAAATAGCGATGGAGGGAGGATAACTAACTTGGAGTTCGACGTTTGGATAGAAGAACATGACCGCAATTTGGTTCATGACTTATTTGGGGTCGATTACTTAGATTATAACAAAGTGTACGTCGAAAAACATAAAAAAATGATATGTGAAGGTGTCACTTTTCATTACAAACATAGCTATGCTTGCGATGCTGAAAATATCTCCTCTTGGATGATTATAACAATGGAGATAGGAAGGGAAGTCGCTCTACCGATAGCATTAGGTGTTATTTCTAACTTCATTTATGATAAATTAAAAGACAGGAAAAATCAAAGGATTGCAATTAACAATCAAATCGTTCAGTTAGACGCTAAGCAGATAGAACAAGCAATCTTGACCAATTATATACCCACAAAAGAAGAAGAAAAAGAGGAGTAAAATTATGTGGCATGAATATCCGATTCAATCAAATTTTGAGCGCCAAAAAGAGATAATCAGGGGTTTAAGAGCATTCATAGAAAGACTTGAAACAGATAATATAATTGTCGGATATTGTTTTGACCATTACTTTTCAATCCCTGATGTACCTGATGAATTGCGGATAAGATTCCAATATTCAACTGAAGATAATAGAACACAGGTTGAAAATCTGCTCCAAATCGAAGTTAGACGATTCTTGGTTGACTATACTGTTCAAGAACGGGAATGGGGTACTGACACGACTGACCGCCATGTTTTACAAGCATATGAATTCGGAAGTAGGTGTGCCTTTCTTGCTTGGAGATTAGTTGAAAACGGAAGGTTTCGAGAGCTGCTATTTTCTAACGCTATAGCAGGACAAAATGAAAATGGTTCTTGGCGCTTCAACCAAGTGCCTTTAGAATTTCAAATTCACTTCAACCATGGGGTTATGAACTCTTTAGGTGTCTGCAAAGTGCCAACAGAACAACTAATTCATTTAAACCATCTAATGGATTCAAGTGGTTGCCACACAAAACAGGCGTTGATAGAGTACATTCAAAGAGTTCTTCCATAAGTATTATTTTGTTATTTTTCCAGAAATTTTTCAATCCTTTCCAGTCATAAACCAACTCAATAGACGCAAAGCATTTACGCCCACAGTAGCGATAACTTCAAGGTATGAAACCAATATTCAAAGTATTCATTCCTATTGCTACTGTGCTTATTGGCTTGATAATTGGAATCTTTCTGCTTGGGCAAATAGTTCACGAAGAGGGTCATGCATTAGTTTGTATTGCGCTCAACATTCCTTTCAGCTATTCTTCAACCCAGGTTAACACAATTCCTTTATCAGGGGTTTCTGGAGCTATTGTTGGATTATCAGGTGGTTTAGGGGAAGCATTAGTTGCACTAATCTTCTTTTGGATAGCTACTTTCTTTGAAAAACATAACTCTAATTGGTTTCTAGCCGCCATTGGGCTTGAAACTGCCTTCTTAACGTTTGTCTTTATGGGTATTTCGAATGCAATTTGGGAAGGGTTGTTTAATGCAAGCTATCAATTGAACTTCAATAATCCGTTTACACTTTCGATACTATTCCTACCATGCATGGTTTCGTCTACTATGATTGTTCTAAAATTGAAAAGGAAAAAATATATCACAAAGGTAGTTGCTGAAAAATTATAGAGTCGATTAGCCTAATGCATTAATTGTTGAGTTAATATCGGCTATCGCTTATTTACTTTTTTTAGTTCTCGTAGAATTTGCTTGCTGATTTCAATTTGGAAAGTCATCAATTGGATTTCTTCTCTTTCTTATTTGCTCATGTTTCGATCTCTATTTGCGCTTTCGAAATAATTTTACAGAATCCATCTCAGTAACATACTCAAATCCAGCTTCAACTAGCATGGTTGCTTCTTGGAGTGTTTTCGCACATCTGCATGTGAAATCATCTGTTGCGAAGTTTACTAGATGTGTATAGATTAGTGTATGTTCAATGCGCTTGTGCCCAAGTTGTTGTTTGACTAAGAGGATGTCTTTTGTTTTGGCATAAAGCATGGTTGCATAATAGTGCCTTAAATCATATAATCTGTATTTGGTGAGCTCTGGTTGGTTAAGTTTCTTGGCTAATTGGTTTCTTCTAAGAACCCATATGTGACATTGCTTTTTTGTCGGGGGAAACAAAACGTCTGTTTGTTTAAAGTTGTATTTTGTAAGGTATTCTTTTAGCATTGCTAATGTTGGGTTTGGTAGTTTTAGAATTCTTGCTGTTCCGTTTTTGGCTGTTTTGGGTGTTATTGTTCCATTTTCCAGATTGATGTTTTTTAGGCGTAGCCTGTGCAGTTCTACTGGTCTTAATCCTGTGTCTCTTAGTATGCTAAATATTGTCGTGTATTTTCTGGTAAAAGTTGGAATTATTGTATTCACTTGTTCGGTTGTCGGTACGTTAGGCAGTCTTTCCTCTCTTATGAAAAATGGTTTATGCCATTGCAAACCGTAGAATTTAACGAAATGGTCGTACGCGTTTGCGTAAGCTTCTTTGTTTGCGTTGCTTGACTGTTGGTTTGTGATGTATCCTTTTACGGTTTCTGGACTGTTGATGTCGGTGTTTTTTGCAAGGTGCCTTAGTCTTCTGCTGTAGCCGTTTATGGTTTCTTCTGCTTTTCCTTGTTTTTTGAGGTCTAAGATTACCTCTAAGGTTTGAGCTGATTCAAAATGGGGGCGAGCGGGTGCAAAAGTGGACCGAGCGGGATTTGAACCCGCGGCTTCCGCGTTGCGAACGCGGCGATCATACCAGACTGATCTACCGGCCCTTTTTTGTCCTCAAATGAGACTTGAATTATGGGATTTAGAGCTTTCGGTACCAGAGTGGTGCCTGCTTGGAAAGCCATCAAGGTAGGCTTCAAAGCACATTTAGTCTTCACTTTTGTACTTTCACAAATCCCTTAAAAGAAACGCTGAGCTGTAATGGTTTAAATGATTTATTTCTGAGACTTTTTTGGTTTTGCCTTGCTCATTGTTTTTTCTCTTGCAGGTTCATCCCAGTGCCTATCGAATTCTTCGGGGGACATCAGGTTTAGGTTCCTAAGTTGCTGACTAAATGTATCAAGCACACAGGGATTACTGAGATGTGCACGGTAGATTTCCATGAGTAAATCCACCGTCATTGAGAGTGAAATAGGCTTTTTCGCCATCAAAGATAATTCCTCAGAAACTTTAATCAATTCCTCGTGGACTCTTAGAGGCAAATTTAGTGTTTGTGCCATTGTAACATCATACCGTGTTTTTTTATCTCAAATTGCGTTGTTCAATCGTAAGTGTTTGATGCAAATAAAAATTTACCTTTTGTATCTCATTTTTAGAAAATAAAAATAAGCCTAAACTTACATATTGCTTTAGGAACTTAATAAGCCAGGAGTAACTGTAATGAGGCAAGCGTTTGTCCTTTTGATAACCGCGATTTTGATAGCCGCTGTTAGTGCCGCCTTATTTTTCAATTATGGGATACTAACGAAAAGTGAATCTGAAAAGGAGCCATTTCACGTTGGAGTTTCATTCTGCGGGAACACAACAGAAGAAGCAAAACTCTTAATCGATAGAGTACAACCCTACACCAACCTCCTGATTATTCAGTCAGGGCCAGTCAGTAAAAATGAAACCAGCCTCAATGAAATAGCAGATTATGCAACACAAAAGGGCTTAGATATCATAGTATTCTTCGGCATGTTCGACCCTGACGAACCGTGGCAAGTACCTTGGCTTGATTACGCGGTACAAAGGTATGGAAACCAGCTTTTGGGGATATACTACTATGATGAACCAGGCGGAATTTTTATTGATACACTTGATTATGAATGGGCACACTACTTCTATTTCTTCAGGGAACGCTATCAAAACTCTACAATATACAAAAATCACGCGCAAGCGATAGATGAAATAATTAATGGAAGTTTAACTCGCGACTATAAATCAGCCGCGCGTCTTTACGTTGATGGAATTAAACGCGATAGTGGTATACGACTATTGCAAAACCACTCGCTAACGACTTTTACTTCCGAATACGCGCTATATTGGTACACATACAAGGGTGGATGGGATGTTGTGTTTGCTCAACTTGGCTGGAACAACACTGTTGAACAAGACTTAGCTCTCGTCAGAGGAGCGGCAACAATGCAAAACAAAGATTGGGGAGCAATAATAACTTGGAAGTATGATGAGCCCCCCTACCTTGATACAGCTGATGAAGTGTACAGACAAATGCAGATGGCATATGCTGCAGGTGCAGATTATATTGTTATCTTCAATTATCCCGTAAATGACACCCAAAATCCATACGGCGTTATGATTGACTCGCATTTCCGAGCTTTAGAAAATTTCTGGAATGATATTAAAACGGAGAAAATAATTCATGGCTCATCGGTTGCACAAGCGGCTTTTGTACTGCCAGAGTGCTACGGATGGGGTATGCGAAGTTGTAACGATAAAATATGGTACTGGGGCCCGGACGAGTTGACCTCACAAATCTGGAACACTTCCAGCCGGCTCCTCTCAGAATATGGCCTACATCTAGACATAGTTTATGATGATCCAGATTACCCACTTCAGGGTAACTATTCACGTGTCTGCTATTGGAACCAAACGCTCTAACCCACCTTACGCTTCAAAGTGCAAATAGCATCTAGGAGCTGGATAACGATAAGTCAAAGGTATAGGGTTTTGAGGCTCGGATTCTTGTTAATGGATATCCTCCGCAGCTAGTTGGAGGTTGGGGAACATATGCTTAATACATGATACGCAAGTTTGTGGATTCAGGCAAGATGTCTCAATGTATTTTAACTCGCGTGACGTTGCTGAGCAGACATTAAAAATCTACGAATCACTGAAAACTTGATTATATTGCAAGCATTTCAGCCACGTCAAGCAAACGCAAATCCAACTGTTTATGCCCCCTTGCCGAATCTTCAAGTGGAAGGCTGTCAATCTTACCTTTTTGTAACACAACCGCCCTGTTACCTTTATCTGCACATATTAAATCAACAGCTTTATCAGCGAATAGACTTGCCAGCAATCTGCTCCGTGCCGTTGGGCTTCCGCCTCTCTGTGAATAACCTACAATTGATAGTCTAACCTCGGATTCAGTTTGTTTTTGGATTTCCTGAGTGAGTTTACTTGAATTACCGAAGCCTTCTGCGGCTACTATTACACCTGCACGTTTGCCTTTTTCTGAATTCTTCTCCATTATTCTAACTACGTCGCGTGTTTCAACAGGCTTTTCCGGGATCAAGATGACTTCGGCCCCAACACATATCCCTATTTCAAGTGCTAAGAAACCTCTTTTGCGACCCATAACTTCAACGATGAATATGCGTTCATGAGAAATCGCCGTATCGCGAATTTTGTCGATTGCTCCTATAGCTGTGTTTACGGCTGTATCAAACCCGATTGTTTCATCTGTTCCAAAAACATCGTTATCTATAGTAGCAGGAATCCCAACTACCGAAACACCGCTCTTTTTGCTTAGCTCGAGTGCGCCTCGAAAAGAACCATCACCGCCGATGACCACAAGTGCATCAACATTATTCTCGCGCAGGTTTTCTGCTGCGATTTCTATACTTTTTGCTTCTTCAAAAGCAGGACAACGTAACGTATGGAGTATGGTTCCACCCAATTGTATTATGCCACCCACACTGCGAGGGCTTAGTGGTCTAAAGCAATTAGTTAATATCCCATCCCATCCCCGTTCAAAACCGATAATTTTAAGACCTTTTGAGCAACCGACGCGGGTTACTGCTCGTATGGCTGCATTCATTCCAGGTGCATCGCCTCCAGAAGTTACTATGCCTATGGTTTTTGTCAAGGCTATTCCTCTTTTCTGTTAATCTCACTTTAAACAAAAGATTAAAACGTTTAGTATGGCTTTTTGAGGCATTGGGATTCCAAAACACATAAATTGTCTTTGTTTGTCTTTATGGACTCTGTATCGGGAGGTAGCTCAGCCTGGCAGAGCTCTCGAGTGTGCTAACTGGTTTAGCATATGGAGAAGCTGTAGAGGTCTACCCATGGTGGGCTTCATTCTAGCCTGTCTAGGCCACAGATACCGAGCTGTCGCAGGTTCAAATCCTGCTCTCCCGACCATTTTTGATTTATGAATGCATTAAAACCACTTCGCCAGGTGCATACCAGATTGCACGATAAAAACCGAAAACTCGCCATCCAAACAGACGCCAAAGCCCCAAAAAACCCACGCGCCCAAACCCCACTTTGATAAAGGTTGCCAAAGACGCTTTATTTCTATACTTCACAGTAGCAAAAACCGCCTTTGCACCCGCCCGGTTGAGATGTTTTGTCCCAGCCATCACCAGTTCTGTGGCAAATCCTTGTAATCGGTAAGCTGGGTGAACGGCGAGCCAAAGCAGGCATCCGTATTTGCTGGGTCCAATATGGAAATCAATCAGCTTGGAGAAACCAACAACCTGATCCTTTGCCTCGCTTACCAACATGTCTTCTCCTTCCGAGTTTATGCTGTGGATGGCGAAGAAACGGAAAAACCTTGGAAAAGACAAGTCAATTATTTCTTTGAGCCTGGGTTGATCGTTTATTATAGCTTGCCTGATTGTCAATGGTTCGTTCAATTCAAACGCCTGCATAAACATCTATTTCTAGAGCTTTAATAGTTAATATTAAAAAGCGGGAGAGGGTGAGGCTGGAGTGTTTGGCGGTGATGTTGGTTCTTGTCGTTTTTTGCGGGTAAAAATTAGGCTCGTTGACTTCACAATCTGGGGAACTCCGATAAGGTCCTCGATTATAAGTAAACCACGGGCAAGCAATGCGAAGGCAGCGATTGCAGGAACAAGTTCAGGGTGTGCAGGTACATTGAGCAGTAATCCAAAGATCCCGATTATTCCGAACTCTTGGACACCTGCTCCAGCTGGTGTTATAGGAACAAACGCTAAAGCGGTTACTAATGGGTGAATTAAGAAGTAGGCTATCCACGGTGCATCAAGTCCTAAAGCTAAACCTAAAAAGTACCATTCGAAGCCCTTGAGGAGCCAGCATACAAATGTTAATGCAGTTATTTCGGGAATGGCTCGACGGGTGCTGTGCGCGCTTTCTTTGTATTCCTCTAGTTTCCCCATTAAGCCACCTGTAAATCTCTTTAGGTACCTTGAATTTGCGATGCGATCAAACAGTGTTATTGCCCGTTTTGACCATGTGAATGCTGCAAGCACGATTGCGCCTACAAGCATCAATGCTATGCCTAAAGCAGCAACAATTATGCCAATGTTTACCCCCGCAATGGTTTGGGGAAATAGTTCATTCCATGTTTGCATTGGTACGTTTTGGACTAAGTAAATTACTGCCCCTACTCCACCGAGAACTTTGATCAAAAATTCTATTGTTTGTATGCCTAAAATGCTTGAGAGTCCTTTTGATGCTGGCACGTTTTGGTCTCGTAAATATACGGGCGTTAAGATGTAGCCTGAGCGTCCAGGAGTGACATCGCTTGTAAGCATACCAGCATACTGGGCTAAGAGTGTTTTTCCGAAGGTTGTTTTAACTCCATCCTTGGCTAAGACACGTCTTAGACGTATTGTAAAAAATACATTGATTCCAAAATACATCAAGAATGCAAGTAACAAATATTCTGCTTTAATGGTTAACAATGCATCGTAAAGTGAGCCAATGCCTACATACCAAAGCATTACCGCAAATATCGCTACCATAACAATTATTTGCAGGCCATATTTCAGATACCGTTTGGCAGAACTTTTCGGCTTTGATTGATGTGGCGTTTTGGAATCTGACATGATGCTTAGGAATCGTCTTTGAGAGTTAAATGGCTTACGGAAGAGCCCACTATGGTCGTACGCATTCTGCTTTTGGTCTATATGGTCGTTTTGTTGTTCTTTTGCGGTGGTGGTATTCGCATTCGTTGACTCGCATTAGCATCCATCCTTTATCATTATATATACAGCCACATGGGAGCTTAACTTCTTTTGGAGTTTTAGCAGTGTCATTGTTCTTTTTTGATTCGGACATTGGTGTTGCCTACTACACTGTTGATGATTTATGGTATTAATTTAACCGTATAAAATTTAGAATAAATAAAGAACGATAGAGCGTTTGGTTGCGGGTTCAAATGTTACAAAGGACAAACGTAGAGTCACTAAAAATAGACCTTTTTGCTAAATTTTTTCAAAGATGTACGATTTGTAGCCTTTAAATCCCACTTTCGAGTAAACCCTATTTGCAGGGGCGTTGTCATCCATAACGTAAATTATAGTCGTATCAGCGACTGCAAGACATTTTTCTACTAGTGCAGAGATTATCGAGGTGGCGTAACCCTTGTTTTCATGTTCTGGGCTTGTCGCTATCCAAGTAATATGGTTTACGTCTGGAGTTAGAGTGGCGTAACCAAAGGAGATAAGTTTGTCTTCATTTTTTATTCCGAGCCAAATAGTCTCTGGAGAACTTGATATCAAATTTCTAATGTTATTTGATTTTATTTCGCCCCACATTTCAGGGTAGCACTCGTTCATGAGTAATGCAATCTGGAGGGCATCGTCTATTATCAGCTTTTGTGGAATCACTTTAATGCTCAAGTTTTCTTTACCCTTTGTCAGCTTCAGCAAGTTAATCCTTGCTTTCAGCTTATAACTAGGGTATTTTTCGACAAGAGCGCTCTCGCAACTTAGGGGAACTTGGACGTCGCCTCTTTCCAGTTTCAAGTTATCGAGCATAAAACGAACTACTCTGCATTCTCCACGTAAATGAACGATATTTCCTTCATAAATCAACATTAATCCGACAATTTTCTCCGCTTCTAATGCCAAAAAGATCTGGCTACGATCCCTCACCAGAAGCCAATCATAAATGAAAAAGTAGTAGTCACAGTAATCTTTCTTAACAATGTCCCAGAAACGGCTTTCTAACTCCGACGTAAGCAATTTTAACTGCAAAGTGACCAACCATAAAGAAGTGTTGATTAACAAAAAAAGTTTTAGGCATCCATAATTTAGTAGCGCACAATTACAAAACTCTTAATTCCTAATAGTATTCTTCGAGAATCATAAAAACCATCGAGGAAAAAATAGATGAACTCAAAGAAGAATTACGATTGGAACGCTAGCGATTATGCCAAGAATTCCCAAAATCAGTTCCAATGGGCAAAAGAACTCATTCCAAAACTAAACCTCAAAGGAAACGAGAGTCTTCTTGATATCGGTTGCGGAGATGGAAAAATTACTGCTGAAATTTCAAAATGCCTCCCAAACGGTAAAGTCATAGGCATCGATAGCTCCAGCCAAATGATAAAATTGGCAAAAAACACTTTCCAAAACGAACAATACCCAAATCTCACTTTTCAATTGATGAATGCTCAAAGCCTTCCTTTTAAGGAAGAATTCGACTTAGTTTTCTCCAATGCGGCTCTACACTGGATAATTGATCAGCAAGCAGTTCTGCAAGGTGCGCAAACTAGCCTAAAACCGCATGGAAGAATCCTTCTCCAGATGGCGGGTAAAGGCAACGCGCAGGCAGTACTAAAGATATTTGATGAATTATTGGTTTTACCACAGTGGGAAGCGTATTTTGATGGATTCACGTTTCCTTATGCGTTTCTAGATCCACAGGAGTACAGACAGTTGTTAATACATGCTGATTTGAAACCAGTCAGCATAGATCTTTTGCCTAGGGATATGAAGTTTTCAAGCGCCGAAGGTATGGCGGGTTGGATTCGCACTACTTGGCTGCCTTTTACTGAACGGATACCTGTTGAAATGCGGGATGACTTTGTTAGAGAGATTATTAGTCGCTATCTTGTAAATCATCCTGCGGATGCTGAGGGAGTTATTCATTTAGATATGATACGGCTTGAAGTAGAAGCGCAAAAGGCATGAGAGAGAGTTTAAAAGAACAACGCACCATCTTAATTCTATCTTAGGAGCACAATAACATGCCTGCCTTCCAAACTGTCCGCGGAATGCGTGACCTAATCGGCGAAGAATCCCAAGCTTTCACATACATTATAGCACAAGCAAGAGAAGCTGCTAATCTTTACGGATTTAAGGAAGTCATAACACCTCATGTTGAATCACTCGAGTTGCTAAGTGCAAAATCAGGCGAAGAAATTCGCCAGCGCATGTTCATCTTTAAAGATTTGGGTGAGCGTCAAGTGGCGCTACGCCCAGAATTCACTGCTTCAATCGCACGCTTAGTCACTACCGCTCTTAGGAACGAGCCCAAACCATTGCGGCTGTTTTCAGTAGGCACGGTTTACCGTTATGATGAACCTCAGCGAGGTAGATATAGGGAGTTTTGGCAGTCGAACTATGAAATAATGGGATCCGCGAGACCTGAAGCAGATGCAGAAATTATTTTATTAACAAATAATTTAGTGTCTGCATTAGGGCTGCAAGGATATGCCTTCAAAATAGGTCATGTAGGAGTAATACGGGGCCTATTAAGCCAAGACGGCGTAGACGAAAAAACCCAAAATGCCGTTCTGCAGCTTATGGATAAAAAAGAATACGATGCAGCACTAAAGCTCATAGAATCCGAGAAATGTCGTGCTATGCTTAAAGGATTAATTGAAATAAAATGTAAAGACTGGAAAGAAACCTTAGAGCAAATCAAAAGTTATGTCGCTGGCTATGAAAAAGCTAAAGCTGCCGCTGAAAACCTATCAAATATTCTAATGCTAATCGCAGAAAGTTCAAAAATAATAATCACTCTTGAGCCAGCGTTCGCTCGGGGCTTAGAATACTACACAGGCATGATTTTTGAAGTGTACATCCCCCAGCTTGATATTGCTTTAGGCGGCGGCGGACGATATGATAGACTGATTGAAGTTTTCGGCGGTGAAGCTACACCTGCTGTCGGTTGTGCCCACGGAATCGATAGGGTTGCAATCGCTTTGCAGACACAAAAAACTCCTTTGATGTCTAAAGGTGTCAAGAAAGTCGCGGTTATTCCTATAACTGAATCGTTGAAATCTGAGGCGTTAAAAATCGCTCAAAACCTGCGTTCTTCAGGAATATCGGTTGAGTTTGAAATTATGGGCAGAAAGATGGCTAAAGCTCTCGAAGATGCAGATAAACGCAAAGTCGATTACGCGGTTATTATCGGTGAGCGAGAACTTAAAGAGTCAGCTGTTATGCTCAAAGACTTAGCAAACCGCCAACAAATCATCGTTACCTTGGCAAATCTGGTTGAAAAAATCAAAAGTTAAAAAAGAAATATGTTGGAAGCCAAAAGGGCTTCTTTTTTGTTTTAGAGTCGTTTGATGTAGCGGTTGACTTCCCATTCGGTGACTTGTGTTCTGTAGAGGTCCCATTCGTGACGTTTCTCTTTGAGGAAGTTCTCGAATGTAACTGGACCCAATGTTTCCCTCATCAAGTCGCTGGTTTCAAGTTCATCGAGGGCTTCTTTGAGGTTCTCTGGCAATGAAACGATGCCTCTTTGTTTGCGTTCTTCGTAGCTCATGTGATAGACGTTTAATTCGACTGCTTCGCCAGGGTCAATCTTGTTCTTTATGCCATCGAGTCCTGTAGCGAGGAGCACAGCGAATTGTAGGTATGGGTTTCCTGCGCCGTCTGGGCATCGGATTTCCATCCTCGCCGCATTCTTTCTTCCGCCGAAGTTTGGTACGCGGATGAGTGGTGAGCGGTTTTTGTGTGCCCATGCCAGGTAGACTGGTGCTTCATATCCTGGGACGAGGCGTTTGTAGCTGTTTGGCCAGCTGTTGAGGACTGCCGCCATTTTGCGTCCATGTGCGAGTTGTCCGCCAATGTAGTTCCGGGCAATGTCGGATAAATAACCGTATTTTGCATCTTCCGCATAGAACAGGTTCTGGGTCATTTCTCTATTCCAGAGGCTTTGGTGAGTGTGCATGCCGCTTCCGTTGATGCCTTGGAAGGGTTTAGGCATGTAAGTAGTCACATAACCGTTTCTAGCTGCAACAACTTTGCCGCACATTTTCATGGTTATAGCTCGGTCGGCAGTCTCCAGAGCTTCGCCGTATTTGAAGTCAATTTCGTTCTGCCCCAATGCGACTTCGTGGTGACTGATTTCTATTTCTATACCGAATGCTTCAGCGTAGTCCGCAATTTCGCGTCGTAAATCGTCTGTTACATCTCCTGGGTGAGCGTCAAAATAGCCTGCTAAATCGATTGGTTTTGGCAAGCCTCCGTTTTCGCTTTCTTTAACTATGAAAAATTCTAGTTCAGGTGCACAGATGAAGGTATACCCAGCTTTCTCGGCTTTTTCTACGGCACGTTCAAGTATGTATCGTGGGTCGCCTTCAAAGCGTTTGTTCTGAGGCGTATAGACGTCGCAGATAAGTCTTGCAGAAGCTTTTTCTTTTGGTCTCCATGGCAAGAGTGCAAAAGTGCTTGGATCAGGGTAGAGGACCATGTCTGATTCTTCGATTGGTCTGTAACCTGTGATGGATGAGCCATCGAATGATTGGCCATTTTCAAAGATGCTCTCTATATTTTTCGTGCTTACAGCTAAGTTCTTCAAGAAACCGTTTATGTCGGTGAACTGTAGCCTTATGAATTTTATTTCGTTTTCTTGAATTTGCTGGATTACTTTTGTTACTTGTTCTTTCCAGGCAGGGTTTTTAAAATTTTTCATTTTTATCGCTCCTTGTAAACGTTGCCTTGCTCTCCATATGTTATGGAAAACAGATTAAACATAAACATATATAAGTTTATCGCTTCAAAGTGATGGATAAATGTTCAACATAAGCAAAAAAAATTGAAATAGTGTTCTCCATCACACCCGCTTCATGCACTGTAAAAAAACGCCACAAAATCAACTTCAACTAGTCAAATAACCAAAAAAACCGAATTATCGCTCCCTACGCAAGAAATCACCGATATCAGAAACATTACGCACTGCAATCTCATCACTCTTCCCTTCACCGCTCAAGTTTCCAACGATTCTTCCAAAACCTAAACATTCATAGAATTCATTAAGTACCAAAACGTTCGAATGTTTCTTTGCAGGACCTAGAATCCGCACAACACTTTTACCCATGATATCTCTACCGCAGATGAAAAGCCAGGCCGCTTTTCTATCTACAACTATTCGGTTTGCTTCATTCTTCGCAAGTCTAGAGAGTAAGTTGAAGCTTGGAAAAAACTTGCCTTCTTTGGACTTGCCTAAAAATAATCCTGCGTAGAAAAAATCTTGCCTAACCATAGGTTTTATAGCTTGATTAAGTAGATAGAAACGTCCACCTTTTTCCACTGTTAAATCAGGATTCAGTGCGATTTCTATACCGAATGTTGATGCAAAGTCTGTTACTGCCCTAGCATTCACATCGTTTTCCTCTTTTTCAGTTTACAGACAAAAAAGCCCTGAGTTTGATCAGGCCAAAGTCGCCTGCATTGTTTCAGAGATGGATCTAACTCTCTCCCAAAAATATTTGTCAATCCTCTTTGCCCCATACAATCAATCTCTTGAGGCTGTAAGTCCAGGTTTTTTATAGCCCAATCCATATTTAACTCATTCTCTTCAGGCTCAAGCGAGCAAGTGGAATAAACCAATTCTCCCCTGTCGATGAGACAATCAACTGCTTTTTTCAAGATTTCTTTCTGTAACGCTGCATTGTGTTCTACGTCTTTTAAGGTTCGGTTCCTAAACCAGTCTCTATCAGCCGCAAAATTGCCTGAACAGGGTGCATCAACTAGCACCCTATCAAATTTAATGTTCAAAGACGGCGCTTGACGTGCATCTAACAAATAAACCAACGTATTACTGACATGACAACGCTCCAAGTGATTACCAAGAGCAGTTAACCTCTTTTTATCTACATCTAAAGCAATAACCGTGCCGGTATTCTCCATAGAATCAGCAAGTTGCACGGTTTTGCCGCCAGGAGCAGCTGCACAATCAAGGACTTTCTTCTCTTTCAGATTACTGAATACAGACACTGGGACTTGTGCTGCTGCCTCTTGAATAGAATATAAACCCAAAAGGTACTCAGCTGTTGCACCCGCTGAGACTTTTGATTCTATTACCCAGTATCCTGATTGTAGAAACGGTATTTTCTCTAGCTTTACACCTAAACCTGCGAGCCGTTCGATAAGTCTTTTGCCTTTTGAGTTTACGTTGTTGATGCGAATAGCCTGCCGGAGTTTAACCTCTTTGAGTTCCCAACCTAATTCTTTGTAACGTTTTTGGAAGAATTCTCTGCCCGACATCCACCAAAAAAAGTGCTTGGAGGAAGATAAAAACATTTCAAACCCTGAACGTCTCATAGAGCACTTTTGCAGGTTTTAACCTCTCAAATTAACGCAACCTAAATAATCAGATATTAGCTAACCTTCTGTTTCATCATAAAACGGCTGGCTTAACGATACAAATTACGTATAAATGGTTGATAATTACCGCGATGATAATTGGGAAAGTGGAAATCCTAACGATCTTAACAGTACTCCTTCCTATTACAATAAAAAGTATAAACGAAAAACCTTACCTTGATTTTTCTAAAAGCTTTTAGGGAAAATAAACAATCTTAAAAGTGACCAGAAATGTCCAAAATTGTCCGAATAGGCGTAACTTTCCCACCTGATTTACTAAAAGAATTCGACGCTATAACCGACCAAATGGGATATGAAAGTCGTAGTAAAGCAATTCAAGATGTGGTAAGGCTCTACGTTTCAGAACGAAAATGGCTAAAAGAACAAGACGCTAACCAAACGGGCGTCATCCTGATGGTTTACGATCATGATACTAGAGGTCTCGAAAGTGACTTAACAGAATCACAACACCATCATCAAGAACTAATATCCTCTACCATGCACATCCATCTAGGCGAACATGATTGTCTAGAAGTTATAGCAGTTAAGGGCAAAGGATCCGAAATAAGACACTTAAGCGATGAATTAGCAACTAGAAGGGGCGTAAAAATCCTCAAATCAATGATAGTTACAGTTTAGCTTTTCACTGCAAACATCCGATCCAGCGAAGCTTTAGCTTTCTTTGTCACTGCTTTAGGGACTTCAACTACGTTCTTTTCCTCTTTTAACGCGGCATAGACTCTATCAAGCGTTGTTAGCTTCATGTTGGGGCATACGGCACCTTCGTAGGCTAAATAAAACTCTTTTTCAGGGTTCTCTTTCCGGAGTCTATGCATAATACCCTCTTCGGTGCCAACAATGAATTCCTTAGCCTTTGACTCCTTTGCGAAACGGCACATCTTTGATGTACTGCCAACAAAGTCTGCGTTTTGACGCATCTCAGCGCTGCATTCAGGATGTACCATTACTACCGCGTTTGGATGTTGCATCTTTAGAACCTTGACGTCCTCAGGTTGAAAGAGCAGGTGGGTTGGGCAGAAACCATTTTGAGGAATTGGGATTATTCGTTTTCCAGTCTTTTCTGCAACGTAATTCGCCAAGTTACTGTCAGGACCAAATAGCACTGTATCTGCGTTTAGTGATTTTACGACTTCTACTGCGTTAGCGCTGGTGCAGCATATATCTGCTTCAGCTTTGCATGAAGCTAAAGTATTAACGTATAGAACTACTGGCGCTTTTGGGTATTGCTTTTTGACGCGTTTTATTTCTTCAACTGTCAGCATTTGCGCCATGGGGCATCGAGCGCCTAAACATGGCAAGAGCACTTTCTTATTAGGGTTGAGTATGGCGGCGGATTCAGCCATGAAGTCAACTGCGCAAAACACCAATATTTTAGCGTCTTTCTCCTCAGCTGCCTTGCGACTTAGCTCAATGCTATCTCCGATGTAATCAGCTATCTCTTGGACTTCGGGACGCTGGTAATTATGAGCTAAGATAATGGCGTTCTTTTCTTTTTTGAGTTGTTGGATTTTCTGCGTTAAATCCATGGTTTCGCCTATTGTTGGTTAACGTGAAAGGTAACAGGTTTAGTTATAAGATATATGCTTTTACCTTCTATGCATATGCTTTAACCTTCCAAATTTACGGTATAGTGAGTTTCTACCTTATTCTAAGGCTACATTGGCTCTTTAATAATTCAATGTAGCAAGCAAGTTAGTCAGGATTCATAAAGCTTAATAAAATAAACGTACAAAAAGGCAAAACATGTGTACTTTACCAAACCTCCAGCGTTCTGATTTCAAGGATATTTTGGAAATTGAAAAGAAACAAAATAAGAAAGCTAAAGCTGAAATGGTAGAATTGCTTATAGTTGAAAGCAACCCGATCTTATTGACAAAATCGCATTAGACCCGCAGACTTGTGACTAGACCTGCCTAACGCAAGTGGTTAATATTTACTGCTATTATAGGTAACTTTCAGTTTGGCCCCTATCATTGGGGGGGAAAGTAGCAAAGATAGGGCGTACCGCTGTTAATGAAAGCTGGATAAAAAGGCATGTTTGTCTTTGAATCGTTTGGTCAGATTTAGATAAAGTATATAATCGCTGCTTTATACCTGCATCTCTACACTGGTACACATGGAACCAACTAAGCCAAAATTTACTTGGAAAACAGTTCTCTTTCCACTGCTGGGTTTAGTCGGTTTCTTTTTATACCTCTACATTTTTCAAGTTGACATCATAGCAATAATCCAAACAGCCCAATCGGCCAACCCAATCTTCTTCGCCTCCGCAACGGCTTGCAGCATAATCGAAGTGCTATTCTACACCCTCTCGTGGAGAACACTAACAAGCCACCTAAACATCAAAATGACTCTAAAAAGAGCTTACCTTTACGTTTGGTACGGATTATACGTAGATATAATCGTGCCAGCAGAATCTGTAAGCGGAGAAATCACCAGAGCGTACCTACTAACAAGAGACCATTGTGGTCCCTTTGGAAAAATTGTCGCTTCTCTTTTCACACATCGGTTATTAGGCATGGCAATGAACGTTGCCATCCTAATATTGGGTGTTGCAATACTCTCAACAGAAGGACAAATATCTAGTGCCATTTTAAACCTAATTATCTTCATGGCAACAGCCATAGCCGGATTAACCGTTATATTGACCACAATATCCTTCAAAAAAACATGGGCCCTAAAAATCCTGAACTGGACCACAAACTTAGCAAAAAAAATATCGAGAGGCAAATGGACTCTATCAAAATTCAAAGGACAAGCCATCGAAATAACAAACAACTTCCACCAATCCATGATCGAATACAGTAAAAACAAAAAACCCCTCCTCACATCCTTCTTCTACCTCGCATTAACCTGGCTCTTTAGCTTAAGCGTACCCTACCTCATCTTCCAATCATTGGGATACCCCGTTTCATGGAGCATAATCCTCGTCACCGCAGCCATAGTCCTAGCCGTCAAATCCATCCCCATTGGTATACCCTTTGAAGTTGGAATTCCCGAAGCCGCCATGACCACCCTCTACATCGCCATGGGCGTAGACCCGGCAGTAGCCGCAACCTCAACCATACTATCAAGAATAATCACACTCTGGTTCCGCTTCTTCATCGGATTCATATCCCAACAATACCTCGAACTAAAATCCGTAAAAACCAAAGCCTAAATAACGGAAAAAACTAAAAACAAACCGCACTAAATAATAAATAAGACTAAATTATGGAAATCAAAATCGAAACAGCAACCATTAGGATCCTCGACACGCTCTGCCAAATCGAGGAACAATGCTTCAGCGAAGAAGCTTTTACTAAACGACAAATAGCCTACCTGCTAACTGACTACAACACAATAGCCCTTGCTGCAAAAGCTCAAAGTGACGTCGTGGGTTTTATTATAGCACAAGTCGAAATAGATGAAACTGAGTACGGTCACATAATAACGATAAATGTAGCTCAAAACTATAGACATAAAGGCATAGCTACAAAACTACTCTATGAAATAGAACGACTCCTAAAAGACCGTGGCATACGTGAATGCCGCCTAGAAGTTCGAGAAGATAACAACCCTGCTATAAAACTCTACCACAAACTCGGCTTCCAAACAATGGGGAAACTAGAAAAATACTACGGTAAAAAACACGGAATCTATCTAAAAAAAGCATTTTAAATATAAAAAGCCCATATTCCAAGATGGAACAAAACTTTATATCAACTGTTGCCGTAAAATTTGTCGGTGGGGGAAGATGGGAGAATCCCGAGGAAGAAAGTCAAACGAGCAAACCCTCGTTCGCACCATCGTTATTTTGATCCGCAACACAACTTGGCGATGTGGAAAACTAGAAAAATCAATCGTAAAACACCTCTATAAGCGTCATGAAAACTTTGGAAAACCAGGCTTATCAATCAAAGAAATCATGATGAACCTAAACATTGCAGGTGAAAAGAAAGACGAGTGCATCGACGCAATCCGAAGGCTAGAAAAGAGAAATATCATAAAAATAACGATAATGCCACTCTAACATCTCTTTTCACGAAAACATCTATCAACAACTCGTTATTAAATGTCAAAAACAAAAAAGAGCTTTTACTTTAGAAGCTCCAATTCACTTGGCGACTGCTTAATCAAACCATGCTTCATTAACAACTCGGTGGATTCTCTAGCATTCTTAATAATAGCAGAAGCCCGCTCATAGAGCTCTTGTTTACTAGGCTTAATCCGAGCAACACCCTGCTCAATCGATTTAAGCGCACATGCAACAGCCTCACGAGGAAAAACCTCCCACTCATCCATCCGTGGCAAAATATCCTTTTCAGAAATACCTCGGTCCTCAGCAAAATCTGCAAGCTCAGTTGCAGCTGCAATACACATGTCATCAGTAATAGTCTTAGCTTTCACATCAAGAACTCCCCGAAATATTGCAGGAAAACCCATGCTATTATTCACTTGATTAGCAAAATCACTTCTCCCAGTAGCTACAACCCGAGCTCCAGCCTCCTCAGCCTCCCAAGGCCAAATCTCAGGAATAGGATTAGCACAAGCAAAAACTATAGCGTCATCGGCCATACTACTTATCCATTCTTTCTTGATAGTACCCGGACCAGGCTTTGAAGCGGCAACAACTGCATCAACACCTCTGAACGCCTCAGAGATGTTGCCTTTTCTCCCCTCAGCGTTAGTCTTCTGCGTAACATCAAATTTCCAAGGGTCTTCGGCTTCCGTGATGTCTGATCTTCCCCTGTAAATCACGCCTTTAGTATCAGCTAAAATAATATTACCCGGTTTTACGCCCCACCGCATCAACACATAAGCAGTTCTAATGTTAGCTGCGCCGGAACCAACTAGCGTAATGAGGCTCTCTTTGGGGTTCTTCCCGACAAGCTTAAAAGCGTTCATTAAACCTGCCAAAATAACAGTCGCCGTTCCCTGCTGGTCATCATGCCAAACTGGAATATTCATCTCAGAACGAGCCCTCTCAAGCACATCAAAGCATTTAGGCTTCTCGATATCCTCTAAATTAATACCTCCAAAAGTGGGCTCAAGAGCCTTACAAATACTAACGATCTCCTCAGGATCTTTAGTCCTAAGACAAATCGGAAAAGCATCAACACCCCCGAGATACTTGAAAAGCAACGCTTTGCCTTCCATCACAGGCATAGCAGCTTCAGGACCAATATCACCTAATCCTAAAACACGAGTACCATCCGTAACCACAGCAACGTAGTTCCAACGATTAGTCAACTCAAACGATTTTTCCGGATTTGCCTGAATTTCTCTACACGGCGCAGCAACACCTGGAGTATACCATATGGCAAAATCATCCACACTGCGAATGGTACATTTGGGAATAACCTGCATCTTGCCTTCATAGAATTTATGCATTGGAGGCGATAATTGGGCTGGTTTTTTAGCCTTCGCAAGTAACTCGTCCACAGTTGGCTTAGTTTTTTCTGTTGAAACCAAAGCTAATTCTCCTGTCTAATTGCTTTATTGCTGGCAGATGGTTTTAAGGGTTTCCGCATTGATAAGTGACTTTATCTTAATATCAGAAAGCAAAAACTCAGATAATTAAAATAAGATAAAAAAACAAAAAAAGAAATTTCTAATTTCTTAAACAGATTGGACCTTTAGTATCTTGGTCTGTAACCGCCGCCACCGCGACGATCGCCACCACGTCGGTCTCCGCCGCCGTAACCGCCACCGCCACGTCGGTCTCTACCGCCATAGCCGCCACCGCCACCGAATCCTCGTCCACCGCCTCTGCCGCCTCTGAATGGTCGCCTTTCTTGCTCATATGCCTTGCTTGATACATTGTTTTCTGTGTTCACTTCTGCCGCGAGTGGTGTTTGGGCTGGTTCCAGTTTGCCGTATTTGCCGATATTTAGGCGTATGTTTCCTTTGAATAGAGTTACATAGCCGTTTTCAACACGTACGGTGTCGCCATCGTTTACTTTCTCAATGTTGTCGTCCCATAGTGTTAGGTAGACTACACCTGTTTCGTCTCCGATGAGTGCATCGCTGACTTTGTGTGGTGAGCCGTCTCTGCCCATTGGGATTTCACGTATTTCAGTTTTGGATACTACCTTGGCCGTGACATTAACTGCTTTAGATTGCGGGGTTAAGTCTCCGACTTTGGCTTCTACTGGTTCCTTTTTGTTTTCGAAAAAACCTTCTACAGCCAATTGATTTCAACACCTATTTTTTGGTCTGAGAAACATGTTAGTTTCCCTGAACACTTAAGTGTTTCGCTTTACATTTTCCTTTGTTTTGGCGTTGTGCATATTAATATGAACAACACTTTTGCTTCATTATGAATAAAAAGCACCTATCAGCGGTCTTATTATTGATAATTTTCGTAGTCACAGCTACGGTCGTGTTTACTGCGTTGAATCAATGGCAAAACCCAACCTCGAATTCTCCAACCCTCTACACATACGAAATTATAAACAAATACCCCCATGATATCGGCGCCTTCACAGAGGGTCTAGTATACAACAATGCATCCCTATTTGAGAGTACAGGCGGTTATGGAACATCATATTTACGTCAAGTAGACCTCGAAACCGGCGAAGTAACACAGGAGCGCACTTTAGCAAGCGATTTTTTTGGAGAAGGCCTAGCGATCGTTAATGATTCATTGGTGCAATTAACTTGGCTTGAGAATATCGGTTTTATATACGACATGGAGACTTTCGAGGCCATTGACAATTTTACGTATACAACCGAGGGATGGGGCTTAGCTTACAATGGCAACGAACTCATAATGAGCGACGGAAGCCCAACCTTAACGATACTAGATCCAGTCACCTACGAAACCATTGGACAAGTAAACGTAACAGACGGCAACGAATCTGTATATCGCATCAACGAACTTGAATACATCAACGGAGACATATACGCCAACATCTGGCTAACACAAAAGATAGCCATTATTAACCCACAAACTGGACATGTAAAGGGTTGGATAGACTTAGCTGGAATATACCCGCCAAGGGGTTCCGATGATGTCTTAAACGGCATAGCATATGATCAACAAACAAACAGGCTATTTGTTACTGGGAAAAATTGGCCATACCTGTATGAAATAAGAATCAAACCCCTCAAATAGCTTCAATTTTGATAGTAACTAAAGTTTGTTAGTGTGGTGATGGTGTAAGTGTGTTGGTTAGGCCATTAGCCATCCGTCGTTCGAGGAGAAAGGAGAAGGCTTCGAAAACGGAAAAAGTTGATTTTGGCTACTGGATTCGCCTTCAACCTTAACCAGTCACTCCAATCACTAACAAGATTTCAGATATCCAAAAAAGCCTATAAGGCTTATGACTCCAAAATAATGAGCACAAATACTGATTAAGACTAAGTTAAAAACATATTTAACTTGGGGCTAGAACGCCCTCAAGAATAAACTGTTCTGGAACATTAAGCTGCTTAGATAAAAATGCCTTAAGCACAGCAGAAAACTTGGGAATTGCACCATTGTAGGTGATGATTTGCGAGCCTTTTAATGCATCTGCCTGGAAAACTTTCTCTTCTTCCTTAAAATTAAAAGATACCGTTTGTGCTCCTGCAGCCAAGGTTTGAAAATCTTCCCAATTCTTACATCGAAGAATAACCGACGGCCTACCCTGCGCAATTACAGGTGTGGTAGGTGCCATTATTTGAAGCTGTTCCTTAACCAATACAGGTGTGGCTGGCTTTGAAGTGCCCGCTGATACATAACCAATCAAATTAGCAACTTCTTTTTGAAGTCCGCTAATTTTCTCTTCAACTTTCTCTACTTTACCAGTCAATTCACTAGTATCACCCATCTGTTCCGTAACTGTGGCTAATTCACTGATAAGTTTGTCTAAGTCCCTCTCGTGCTCTTTTAGCACGTTTACAATGAAATCTAATGCTTCCAGAGCTTCATCTTTTGATTGTGGATTCTTTGACACTTACTATTCTACCCCACTATCTGACAACTCAATATACGCCAACTTTATATATAGTTAGCGAATCGCTAAGCAGTATCAGAGTAACAGTATATTCATACTTATTAAAAATTCTGTACAACAAAAAAACACCATATCAACACAGGATTACACAAAAAGCATTAAAGGCCAAATCATGGCAAACTTGTCTCTCCGAACTGCTATAAGCCCTCTTTTTTTAGTAAATATTATCTTAAGCTCAGTCTATGATTGTACCAACGTTTTTGCCTCGGATCGCCGCTAACATGTTATCTGGATTAAAACCGCTAACCACTACGGTTTTGACTTTATTGCGTTTGAGAACTTTAATGGCTTCAGGATCAATAATTTGATGAATCCCTGCTTTATGCTCATTCTGCTCAAAAACATTAGTTAATTCTTCAAATGTTAAATGATCAAGTTTTATTGCGTCTGGGTGCTTTCTGGGATCTTTATTGTAAACACCATTTTGGTCAGTGCCTTTTACAAGCAAATCAGCTTTTATTCGTTCAGCAACGAGTGTAGCAACGGTATCTGTTGTTATTCCCGGTTTTAAGCCACCCATGACGACGATTTTTCCTTCATTTAAGCATTGGGTTGCATCTTCTAAGGTTACCGCAACTCTGTTACAGCTGACGTCTCCGAGTCTTTTTAAGAAAAGCTGTGCAAACAGGCGAGAACACGAAATCGCAACCTCATCTTGTGCATTCATATCCAACCCTAGTTCCTTGGCCAAACCGATAAACTGTCTTGCTAATGCGCCTCCTCCTAAAATCACCACCACTTCATGGCCTTCTGATTTGATTTGTTTCATGATGTTAGCGTATTTTGCAATTAATTCAGTGTTGATTGGATTGGCAACGACGCTCCCGCCTATTCGAATTACGATGCGCACTTTTTACCCTCTTAAGTGCCTCTATTGTAGCGGGAAGTTAAAAATCTTTAATACTTAAAAAACTGCAATTAAGACGCCCCGAAAGGAAGAAACAAAATGACCTACACCGAAACCTTCGTGCTTAAACAATTGCCACCCTTCAGTCTCGATTTATCTGCACAAGTTTTTTCAAAAGGCGACAAGCAAGTCCGCGCATACATAAATAACGAATTCAGCCAAGTGTTCCAAGTTGGCGACTGCCTCGTTTTTACAAAGATAACTTCCCTAGGAACCGCTAAACAACCAGAACTATGCACTGAATTAAAATCAAATGAACGAATTACAACAGAAATAAAACAAGCAATAAAGCAAAAAATAACATATATTTTCAACCTAAACTTCGATCTATCCACATTCTACAAAGAAATAGCCAAAGATCCTGTACTGCACAAGGTAACACAACAGCTCTATGGCTTCAAATTTCCAACAACACCAACTGTTTTTGAAGGACTAGTAGATGCTATCATTGAACAACAAATCTCAATTAAAGTCGCACGTACAATCGAGGATCGAATAGCTAAGAAATTCGGTCAACAACTGGGACTCAAAGATGAAACCTACTATGCATTTCCGACACCCGAAAATATCAAAGACGCATCCATAAACGACATACGAAGTTGTGGTTTGAGCCAACGCAAAGCCGAATATTTGCAAAATGCTGCACAAATAATTGTCGATGGCAAATTAAACCTTGAGCAGCTAAAATGTAACCCTGACTCTGAAGAAATCATCTCCACATTGGACGCTGTAAAGGGTATCGGTGTTTGGACAGCAGAGCTAACAATGTTGCGCGGCATGCAACGATTCGACACGCTCCCAGCTGATGATTTCGGAATAAGACGAGTAATTTCAACTTATTATTATAGAGGCAAACCAATTAAACAGGAAGAGGCACGAGAAATCGCCAAAGCCTGGGGAAAATGGAAAGGACTAGCCGCCTTTTACCTCATCATCGCTGAAGCTAAAGGCATCTCTATTTAGCTTATCAAACGCTTTTTCATCAAATTAATGCTGATAATAAAGAAGAAAACAGTTATCAAAATCAACCAGACGAGGCTAATTATTAAGAGTATTTCTGTACTTAATCCAAGAATTGGTTCCACACTCGACGCAATAGCTCCCCTACAAACGTTCACCACATGGGTAAGAGGCAAAATAGCCATCGCAGCTACCTGTACACCTAAAGGTAACGAGGTGAGCGGAAAGAAGGTACCACTCAAAAAGAGCATCGGCGTTAAGAATAGAAATGAAGGATAATTGAAGAAGTCAATGTTTGGTGCTAACGCAGTGAAGCACATAGCAATGGCGCCAAACATTAATCCACCAAAAAACGCGATAACCGGCACCAACAAGAATAGCGGACTATTGATTAAACCAAAGATCGCAATTACGCCAAGAACAATAGTCGCGTTTATGGTTGAACGTGTTGCACCCCACAGGAGTTCTCCAGCCACGACTTCTTCGACACTTACAGGAGTAGCTACTATTGCATCAAAGGTCTTCTGGAAATACATACGCACAAAAGAGGCAAATGTGCACTCGAAAAAAGAGCCGTTCATAATTGCTATTGCAACAAGAGCCGGCGCAAGGAAGTAAATGTATGGTTGCCCATTTATGTTTTGTACAAAACCACCCAATCCAAAACCGAATGCTAGCAGGTAAAGAATTGGCTCAAGTAGTGAGGGAAGGAAATTAACTTTAATGGTTTTCAAAAAAACATCGACATTTCGGCGCCAAACCTTCCAAACCCTGTAACTTAGTATTGGTATAGAAAATTTTGCAGGTGATTTTCGAAGGTTTGGGGTACTCATTCTGGTCGCAGTCCTCTTCCAGTTAATTTCAAAAATACGTCCTCTAAATTGGCATTTCGCAGGGTTACGTTTTGGATATGATGTTCTTTTAGAAAGGTTTCAAAAACTCCGTGTGGTTTGTCGGTAAAGATTTGCATGCGGTCGCCAATTTTTTCGATCCGTGCATCTGGAAATGCTTCCTGTAGCATTGGCTTCATCTTCTCGTCATAATCGAGTTCTAAAACATCCTCCCCAACATGTTTCCTTATAAGTTCAGTCGGGCTTCCTTCCTCGATTATCTTGCCTCTATCGACTAATAGGATTCTGTCACAGAGAACTTGAGCTTCATCCATATAGTGTGTGGTTAAAATGATCGTGACCTGCTGCTTTTTGAGGTTGCGCACTTCATCCCAAACGAGATGCCTAGCTTGAGGATCCAACCCCGTTGTAGGCTCATCTAAGAGCAGAATCTGTGGCTTGTTAAGAAGTGCTCTGGCGAAAATGAGCCGCCGTTTCATACCCGTTGATAGTGCGAGTATGGAAACATCTCTTTTCTCTTCAAGCTGGAAAAACTTTAACTGCACCTCAGCTCTCTTTTGTGCTTCGTCTTTTGGAATGTCAAAGTAGCGAGCGTAGACAGTGAGATTTTTAATTACTGTGAAATCTGGATCTAAATTGTCATCTTGGGGAGCAACTCCAACTATTGCTTTGATTTCTCGACTATGCGACTTAACATTCAAACCTGCAACTTTAAGTTCTCCAGATGTGGGAAGCAGAAAACAGTATATCATACGTACAGTTGTTGTTTTGCCTGCGCCGTTAGGTCCCAGGAATCCAACACATTCTCCTTTATTTACCTGGAAGTCTATGTGGTCAACTGCCAAAAAATCGTCGTATTTCTTAGTTAAGGCTTTTGCTTCAATTAAAACTTCTTTAGAACCCATAATTGACCAAACCTGGATTTTAAACGGATGACTTACGCTCACTTCTTACCAGAAATGTATTGGCAATAGCCGTAGCTTAAAGGTCCCTGCTTAGTAGTTTCACACGGGAAGTCTTTACATTCAAAGCATAACTTTACGTTTTTAGTGAAGGCACAGTTGCATATTTGGCAGAACCTGTTTTCTCGTGCAATACAGCCAGCATTGCCGTTGGGGCAGTTGCCTACTTGCATTTTGGGGCATTTTTCGCATGCAATTCCGCAAACACCGATCTTCAACCTAACAACCAACCTATACTCTGAGATTGTATAGTCACTTATTAAAAGAACTATGGCTAACAACCAACCTATACTCTGAGATTGTATAGTCACTTATTAAAAGAACTATGGTAGTTTGTATTCGTGTGCTATTTTTATTAAGGATTGATGATCATTAAGCGTAGATTAAGTTCTATTTAACGTCAGCTATTACTTCTTCTTCATGTGTTTACTGTGTCATATTGGTGGTTTCTCTATTTGCTTATTGTTTAGGGTTTTCATCCATTTTTTAAATTCCTCTGAAGGTGGAAAATCAAGAAATAGCTTTTTGCGTCTGGCTTCAAGAAAAGAGTTCTTTTGCCCAGTGTACTCTGCCGCTGTCACAATACAGTGCCCTGTTAATTTGGCTTTTTGAAAGACCGGCTCCATTTTTTGCCTCCAGTTTTCATCCCTCAAAGCATGATGCTCTAAAATTACCAGCGGCACAGCTTCAACTAACCGCATTAGATTTCTTAAAGCCTCATCGATCTGAGTTTGTTCAACTCTAAAGTCTGTAAGGTAAAACGGAGGACCCCCCAGCATAATTACTGTTGGTTTTGAAGTTAAAATCAACTCAGTAGTATTTCTGGACATGGGTCCTTGAACATCAGGCGCATGCATGAATCGCTCGTCATCATGCTCTATCGTTGTCATTATTACCCAGCCAAGGGTAGAGCCGTCTGCGCCATGTGCAACCGCTTTAGAAAATGACAATTTAGTATTTCCATATGTGAAGGTTTTCCCGTCTGCGGGAGTCACGTTTTTTGCGTGTTTACCTCCAGTCTTCTGAAACATCCAAGCCCGCTGTCGTTGGCTGGCGTTGATGTTCTCTTCGGGGTTCTTTACTAAGACAGTCTTGGTTTGGTAGATTTGGCGCGCTGTATCTCCGTTTATTGTCCAATTAACAACCCAGTCCTCGAAGCTGGGTGTGTGATGGTCGAAATGGTAATGACTAATTGTGGTAACAGCGGCTTTTTCGGCAGCTTCTGCGATGACTCTACGGAGTCGAATTATTGCTTGAAATTCAATAGGATGCGGAGGTAAACTAAAGCGCCAGGGGCATAGTGAGATACCCGCGTCCAGCAGCACTGAAACATCTGGTGTCTGCACTAAAGTGCACATTGAGCGTACACCTAAGCTCTCTGACGCCAATGGTGTAACTTTGATTTTACTTAACCAATCACTGGATTTCTGCATCTCTTAGACCCTCCTACGTGGTAGGTTGCTTCACGAGTAAAAGTTTCTCAAACTGACTATTAGTATCTGTGGTATCTGCGGCGCTTCTTTGATTTAGGTTTACTTAGTCTTTCACCGCATTTGAGGCAGTAGGCTTTACCTTTTGATACCGGGAGCATTTCGCCTTCTTGCCAGAAGTGTTCGTTCGGACATTTGAGGTTGAAGCTGAAGCTTTGCATTTCGTAATCTTCGGGGTGGGCTAGGATGTCTTCTTTTAGGGAAATTTTGCTTTGGATAATTTCATGGGATGGATAGACTGGCGCGGGAGTTATGGGTTTAGGTGGGGCAACGGGTTTCACTACAGTAACGAATGGTTTATGCTGCAATGCAAGTGCAGATGAAACCTCAGGACGAGGCTGAATGGGTTGACTGGTGGATCTAGGTGAACCTGCGACCTTCCTCTGAACTGTGTTTGGACTCATAACTGGTCTAGCAAATGTAATACTGAATGGAGCTGTTGGTTTTGTTTGGATTGTTCTTTTAGGTTTTACGATATGTTTGGCCGAAATAACTGGTTTGTGTGTTGCAATGTCTTTTGGAGGTGTAGCAATTTTGAAGGGGATAACTGCTGTTATTGAGGAAACTGTCCTAGTCGCGGAAACTGGTTTGATTGCGCCCACTGCTTTAACAGATGTAACGGTTTTGGCAGGTTTGTCAGTGATTACTTTGATTTGGACTGGCGAAACTTTGGGGACAATAGCTTTAGCTATCTTCTTGTCGCCGCCCGTATTGAATAATCGGCTACTCTGTGTGCGTTTGGTGTTTATGATTGGAGCAGTGGTTGAGGTGCCGCAGTCGGTACATACTTCGCTGTACTCGGCTAGTCTGCGTCCACATTTTCGACAAAACGGCATATATTCACACTTAGCTTTTTAGGGAGAAAATAGCTTGGTGTCCTTTAAACTTTAACGAACAATAAGGTAGTTTTGCGGTAGTTACCTGAATGTTTAAAGGTTCTCGAGGCAGTTTTTGAGTGGGTGGGCGATGACGAGTCTGGCCCCGCAGACGTAAGGATGATGTGGATCTTGAGTGCGGACGGCGCTAACGATGAAGACAATCAGGCTTGACTTGAATGTTTAGTTAACGTCTCAAGAGCTCACCTATATGGTGTGATCTCTTGCAGGAGAATATCAAACCATTTTTGTGACCATTAAGTAATCTGTTTACATTTTACTTTCTGTACAAAAAAAGAAAATATTCGCGAATAGAGGATAATTCAGTTGTTCTAAATTAGAACCTTTGCGTTTTCAACTTTTTTATTTTTAAAAATTGTATTTGTATGATTTACTAAAAATACCGCTAATTTGTTAGTATAGCAAAATTATTTATAGTTAAACGAGCCAAAGCTGTTTTGCGTTGGCAAGAATAGCCAATGCGGCTCATTTTTGTCAATACAATAAATTGGAGAAAGAAAAATGCAAAAAATAAACGGCAAAATCTTAGCTATAGCATTATCAATTCTATTTCTACTTTCGATAAGTGCGGCAATAAACCCACAGGCAAACGGAGCTCTATTTCCCGGCACCACGATCCCTGTCTGGGCTTATCTTCAGGTAGTCCCAGATACAGTTGGTCTTGGGCAAAATGCTTTATTGGTAATGTGGATCGACAAACCACCACCAACAGCTCAAGGCATCTTTGGTGACAGGTGGATCGGCATGACCATTGAAATCGTCAAGCCTGACGGTAGCAAAGTAACCTTAGGTCCATTTCAGTCAGATGACGCAGGCGGCTATACGACTGTATACACTCCTGACGGATTAGGTACATACACAGCGCAAATGAAATTCCCCGGCGAAGTCATGACTGGTGCTCAAGGAAACCCTGGCTTTAACAACAGCGCAAGTGCTTCTATAGGTGATGTCTACGGATCGGCGGAAAGCGATATTATAACTTTCACCGTGGTAGATGAGCCATTCACTACTATTCCGGAGAATCCTCTGCCAGCAGACTACTGGCAACACCCCGTGCAAGCCTTTAACCATTGGTGGACAGAATTCGCTGGCAACTGGTGGGGACTTGGCGATGTCGAATTTGCAAATACAGGGGGATATAATTTCGCAGGATGCTTCAACCCATATACCAAAGCAGTTTTAGCACCACACATCCTCTGGAAGGACACGGTTGTTTTTGGCTCTAATGTCGGTGGTCAACTAGGCGGCGAATTTGGCGGAATTGGCAACGCAGAAACCAACTACTACTCAGGATTCCAATACCAACCTAAATTTGCACCGATTATAATGAATGGAATTCTATACTACAATCTAAAGCCAAATTACAACTCACTAGATCAAGGATTTACCGCTGTAAACATCAGAACTGGTGAAACACTTTGGACTAAGAACTATAACAACTACTTCTCAAATGCTTCTCAGGAATCTTTGCTTTGCGGACAGATATACGTTTACAAGACGATGAACACTTACGGTGGACAAGCATATCTCTGGGCAACCAGAACCACAGCGGGAGTAACTTACCTTGATGTTTTTGATGCGGCAACTGGGAACTACTGTTTCAGTGTGCAAGGAGGGGGCGGTAGCGGATCGTTTGGAAGACAGGAATTCATGGGCAAAGATGGTAGCCTATTACAGTTATACCTTAGTACAACAGGCTCTGGAGGAAATCGCAGGCAATATCTAAACCTTTGGAACTCAAGCAAATGTGTAAACCCAACTGATAGCCAATTCTTTAATTTCCAGCAAAACGGAAACTACCCATATAACACCGGCATAATGTGGTCATTACTGCTACCAAACCAAACATCAACTGGTGCTCCGATACCCAGCTGGATACTTAATGGCGCCGGTCACACGGTTTGGGATCCAGACTCTAATTTCATCATTTTGACTACCAGTACAGGTATGTATTCAGCCTATGGCTGGAACCCCGGATGGGTGATGCATGTAGCTGTCGACATGGATACTGGAACACAACAATGGTTAAAGAACATTACAAACACGCCTTTTGCAGCAACAATGGTGATGCCCGGAGCTTCAAATGGCACATTTGCAAGATACACCAAGGAGACATTTACCTTCGATGGATATAGTACAGCAACTGGCGAAAAAGTATGGGGTCCGACCGAAGCTATGAAGAACCCATTAGCTTACTACGATCAAACTAGTGCAGTTTGTGCTTATGGAAAACTCTACACTTGGACCTTCGGTGGAGAAGTTTATTGCTTTGATATGACTACAGGCGCCAAAGTATGGAACTGGAGTACGGGTGAAACAGCAGACACACCATACGGTGTAAACCCATTATGGATCATAGGAAACTATGAAGCAACAGTCGCTGATGGCATGTTTTACGTCGAAACTGGCCATGATTACGGTCCACCGCTCTTTAGCGGCGCTAAAATTTATGCCCTCAATGCAACAACAGGTGAACTAGTTTGGGATATACTCAACTTTGCCAGCGGCTCAACTTTGCCAGTAGTATATGGTCACATGCTATCGTTTAACGCCTATGACAACTCAATCTACTGCTTCGGTAGAGGACAAACAGCGACAACTGTAGAGACAGCGCCAGTGATTAACAACAACGAAAAGATACTTATCACAGGTACAGTCACCGACCAATCTCCTGGTCAAACTTGCCTTGGTATACCTGCTAAAGGTACACCAGCAGTTTCTGATGCTTCAATGGCTAGATGGATGGAGTATCTCTACATGCAGATGCCTAAACCCACAAACGCAACCGGAGTCCCAGTAACACTTTCAGTCACTGATCCAAACAACAACTATTTTGTCATCGGAACAACCGTAACTGACACTAACGGGCAATACTCGTATGTTTATACACCTGATGTACCCGGCGTCTACAAGATTACTGCTTCTTTCGCTGGATCAAACTCGTATTACAGTTCATCTGAACAGATACAGGTAGCCTTCGACATGCCAGCAGGCCCGACAGCTGAACCAACAGCACAGCCACAATCCGCAGCCGATCTTTACTTCGTACCAGCAATCGCTGGATTGTTCATCTTAGTCATCATCGTGCTAGTCATGCTGGTGCTTATGATGAGAAAACGACCATAAAAGGTCACAACCGAACAATCTTCCCTTTTCTTTTTTTGCATTTTCAAATTCGCTTTTATCTGACTTTGTGGTAGATATGCGTTCTCGTAAAGACTATCTATCATGCTTCACCTTTTGCCGTTGACAGGCAAATCTATTTCTTAGGTGAATTTTTCTTAGAACAAAAAACCAGCAGAAGAGGGCATACCGAGCTATAACGCATACGATCTTTTAGATCAGTTGAAGAAAGAAAAGAATTTATCTTTTTTCTGGGGGAGTCTCCCAAAGCTTTAACTTTTCTTTCTTTAGTTCTGTCCGTTTCTTCTGCAAATAATTGTACATTGTATGATGTTCACAGCCGTCGATAATCATTTGTATGGCGTTGCGTGCAGCATCTGCCTCTTCAAAGCTGCCGATGATTCCAACTGTGTGACCGTAAACTACCACGTCTGCTTCGGTTAATTCCTCAACGAGTTTTCTTGTTTTGCCCTCGGTGCCTATGATTCTGCCTTTTATGCGTGAAATGTCAGATTCATTGCGCCCAAAGATTAAGCGGAGATCAATCATGTCATAGATGTCGTCTTCGTTGCGGATTAAACGGAAAGCAGTTTCTGGCGGAAAGCCTCTGCCGATGGCGGACACCACGTCTTTGGCTTTTAGTAATAATGATGGGTCAGGGCAATTTTCACGGAGGATAATGGTGACGCTTCCTTCCTTGTCAATATCCAGTTTAACCTGAAGCCTATCTTCGATGTGCCTTTTTGTTTTGCCTTCGAGACCAACTAGTATACCGACGCGTTCTTTTGGAATTTTCACAAACATGTCTGGACTGGGCATTATTTACCAACAACCATCTTGTATAACTCTTCGTCTGGAATAACATCTACGTTTTGGCGACTAAAGTACTTATTCACGTTCGTTAAATCCCGTCTAAGCATGAAGTCGGCAAGCGGATGCTGAATCGACACTGATTGGGAAACATCGAAAACTACCGGTTTACCCTTCCACATCATAATGTTATATTCGCTTAAGTCACCGTGAACGATTTTGGCCTTTTGGTAGAGCCGCTTAATGTAAGTAACGATAACCTTGTAAACTTTCTCAGGGTTATCAGGTGGCTGTTCCTTTAGCGATGCTGCGCTAACACCTTCCTCTCCAATAAACTCCATAATTACAACATTGCTTTTTACTGCAATGGGTTGTGGAACTCGCACATTCGACGCGTAAGCTTCCCCTAAATTGCGGAACTCTTTTTGTGCCCAAACAGTAATCAAACCCCTCGTATCATGTTTAACGTCTTTGAAGCGTGGGTCACCTTCAATGTATTTATGCATGCCCCGTTTGAATTCAGCTGAAGAGGTCAAGTAAATTTTTACTGCTAAGTCAGTGCCTTCTTTATTTTTGCCCCAATAAACCCTTGCTTCTTTGCCTGAACTAACAACGCCGTTGAGTTCATAGAGCATACCGCTATTCATTAAATCAAAAACAACCATGCGCGTTTTATTATCAAAAACCTCTTCGATGGTGGCGCGGTCTTTTGACTTATCATGGGTGAGCATTTTATCTCTTCTTTCCACTGCTTTTTCGAGGTGGTTTAGGCGTTCACGGGCTTTATGGGACATATTTAGTCACAACAGAGTTCAAATGTCAACTATTTAAAAGCAATTAAAACATACTGTCATTACCCTAAATTCAAAAGAGTACTATTTTTAATTGGATACAAAAAGGGGTGCTTTAGAGGGTTAAAAGACCTTTACGTCTCAAGTTTTCAGCTTGAGAATGTGTGTAGCGCCAAGTGACGTCGCCACGTGTGTCGGTCTGGAAGTCCCATGGTGAAACGATTACTATGTCACCTTCGCGTATCCATACACGGCGTTTCATTTTTCCGCGTATGCGGCAGAGTCGTTCTGCTCCGTCTTGGCATTTGACCATGATGCGGTCAAATCCGAGTAGTTTTGTGACTACGCCTAAAACTTCGCCTTGGCTTGGGTAGACCATTTCACTTATTGCGCCTTCACTTAGTACTTTTTTCTTTCCCAAACAGTTAGCCTCAATTATCAGATTTGTTTACAATTGTTTTTTCTTGCTTAAAAGCATGTTCTTTTAAGGATTAGTGTTTTTAGGAAAAAGCGAAAATAGAACCATAAATCAGTGTCTCATCATAGATTTTTTGCCAAATTAGCTTTTTCTTTTTTTCAAACTAAGCTTGTACAATAAAATATTGGTTATCCTGTGTGTTAATGTAAGTTTAAATCTTGACTGTATAATACCTTCTCTAAGGAAGCCGAAAAAATGTCATATGTCTTTAACATACCTTATCGGAGCAACATTAAACTAAAACAGGTTATGGAAAAAGTCAAAGAAAACAAAAAACTTCAGACATATTGGAAATGCTCAAACGTGATGGCTATTGAACGTATGGGTTACACAGATCATGGTCCTACTCATGTAAAAATTGTTGCTAATATTGCACTCAAACTTTTGCGGGTACTCGTCGAAAAGAAGCTAATCCTGCCCAGCGCAGTCGAAAATTATGATATGAAAGAGGAAGATGCAGAAGTAGTCGTGGTTTTAGGTTCTATTTTACATGATTTAGGGATGATTGTGCAGCGTCTACACCATGAACAATACAGCGCCTTCTTAGCACTCGACATTTTAGAGGACCTCTTAACGCCTACTTACAATGATGAAGAACGTGCCATAATCACTTCGGAGGTTCTTCATGCTATCGTCTGTCATGAAGAGGCACCGATCAATCAATCATCAAATAAAATTCTAACGAAAGAAGCAGGAATAGTTGGCATCGCAGATGCCCTTGACATGGAAGCTGGCAGAGCGCGAATCCCCTTTAGTGCCGGAAAAATCGATATTCATGCTGTCTCAGCCCTTAGTATTGAAAAAGTCACCGTAGAACTCACTGAAGACGCACCCAAACCTATCACGATTAGAATCATAATGTCTAATTCGGCTGGCGTCTTTCAAATCGATGAGCTCCTAAAACCTCGAATTATCAAGTCAGGTCTTGAACAATTCTTCCATGTAATAGCTGAAATTACTGGAGAAAAAGAGACACGTATAATCGAGAAATTTGAAATCTAAGGGTTCTGGTTCCAAAGAACATTAAAGACACTTAGGTTAATATTAAAGACTAAAAAGATGCTGCATAACAATCACCGGGAGAATGGATAGGTGGATACTAGAAGAGAAATTGACCCTTTAGGTGAGCGATTAATTCCTAAGGATGCTTATTTTGGCATTCAAACATTTAGGGCTACAGAGAACTTCCCAGTAAGCGGAATTAAAGAATCGCCGCAATTCATTAAGGCGTATGTTCTTGTAAAAAAGGCTGCTGCAGCTGCAAACATGCAAGTAGGTTGGCTTGATGAAAAGATTGGAAAAGCAATTGTTGCGGCCTGTGATGAAGTGCTCTCTGGTAAGTTGATTGATCAGTTTGTGGTTGATGTTTTCCAAGCTGGTGCAGGCACATCCTTTAACATGAATGTAAATGAGGTCTTAGCTAATAGAGCCCTAGAGATTTTAGGAAAACAAAAAGGCGATTACAAAACTGTAAGTCCAAATGATCATGTTAACATGGGGCAGTCCACTAACGATACTTTCCCAACAGCGCTGCATGTTTCAGTGTTGATGTCGCTTCAACCATTGTTTGTTGCACTTGATGATCTTGCAGCCGCTTTCAGGGAATTGGGAGAAAAAAATGCAAATGTCTTGAAATCTGCCAGAACCCATTTGCAGGATGCTGTTCCAGTTACGATTGGGCAGGAATTCACGGCTTACGGGGCAAGTGTTGTTCATGCTTGTGCTGAATTACATCGACGAGAGCAAAATCTCTATATGGTTGCTTTAGGCGGCACAGCAACAGGAACAGGTGCAAACACACACCCAAAATACAAGCGACTTGCTGTAGCAGAACTGGCAAGACTGACAGGTTTTCCGCTTAAACCCGCAGGCAACAATTTTGAAGCACTACAAAGCCATCGATCAATACAGACCATTTCAAGTGGACTTAAAGAACTCGCCTTAGAACTGATTCGAATAGCAAACGACTTACGACTACTTGCTTCAGGCCCTACAACCGGTTTAAACGAGATTATGTTGCCCCCAGTGCAGCCTGGTTCCTCGATAATGCCTGGAAAAGTTAATCCTGTTATTGCCGAATGCCTCGATATGGTCGCTTTTCAAGTTGTCGGAAGCGATACAGTTGTATCATTAGCGGTTCAAGCAGGGCAGATAGATCTAAACGTTATGACACCCGTTATTGTCTATAACATGTTATTCTCTATCCAAATCCTTACTAACTTCATACCAGTTTTCACTGAAAAATGTGTAAAAGGAATAACTGTAGATCGGAAACGTTGTGAAGACTATTTGCAGAAAAACCCTTCTCTAGCCACACTCTTGGCTCCTAGAATTGGTTACTTGGATGCTGCAAAAATTGCCAAACAAGCCCAAGCAGAGAACAGAGCAGTTAAAGACGTAGCACTTGAAAAGCATCTGTTGACAAAAGATGAATTGGATAGGCTTTTCAATCGAAAAAATCTCATAAACGAAAAATAAATATAAACTAATTTTTTATTTCATTTTTTCGTGTAATTACAAACTCAAAGATAATAAAATGTCACTGCCTATGCGCAGGTTGTTTTTTGGTAAAGAAAAGATGGGAAGGTGATTTTTATTATCCTGCATCAAGCCATTTATTTTTCTAAACATGCCCAACAGAATTTAAAGTACTTCATTAAAGAAACATATTTAGCTGGTCACATGGTTATTATACCTGAGGAAAAAGGAGATGGTAGTAAAAATTATAGAATTAATAGGTAGCTCTCCAAAAGATTGGGAAGATGCTGCTAAGAATGCATTGAATGAAGCTGCAAAAACTGTTGACAATATCAAATCCATTTATGTGAAGAGCTGCAAAGCAAAGGTAGTAAATAACCAAATTGTTGAATACAGAGCAGTAGTAAAAATCGCTTTCGTAGTAAAAAGATAAAAAAAAATTTTTTTGAACAAATTTACTTCTTATTTTTCTTTTTTTATACCTGATATAAAAAACAATTAGTGAAACTATTTCTTTATTTATAATAAAGATAATGGTAATTTTGCTATAGTGAATACTTGTCCCTTTAATATACGCTCAACAAACTGAAAAGAGTTGCCGCAGTTAACTCGGCACCCAGACTAGTGTTATTAACTGAACTTCTATGTCGGATTTATCTGCTCCAATAAGAACTGTTTCAAGTTTCTCATTAAGGATGTCCCTTTTAGCATCGATCGATCCAACATCTGCTTTAAACTCTTTCTCAAGTTGTTCACGCGATTGCTTCAGAGCTTTTAAGTTTGCTTCAGCATTTTTCTTATCCCTAGATTCCTTCATATTTCGGGATATCTGCCTTGTTGCTTTTGATGCTGCTGTTCTCGACTTACTGCCCAAAAACGCACCCAAAATACTCTCGCCAATTGAGGCTGCAAACTGGTATTTTTGACTGTTAGCCTGAGCCTTTTGCTCTTCTAAATTGGCTTCGGCTTTTCTGATGCGTTCATCAATTCGCGAAACCACAGAGGCAAACTTGGCTCTAAGTTTATCTACATCCGCATCCCGCTTCTCCCTAGCGGTTTGTTGTAATCTAGCCTTGAACTCAAGTTCGCTTTCTCCTGGTTTGGAAATTTGACCTAAAATCTGGCTCTTAAAAAGAGAGATTTTCTGGTTCATTGAAAGCCAATTAGCGAAATCATTTTTCCAAGAAACGTAGTTCTTTGCTTTCATTAGTTCCGAAGGAGGCTCCGAAAAAGACGCGCTGTCTTCTGGGGCTCTTTTTAGGTCAGAAATTTTCAGATTGGTCTCAGTTGCTTTATCCCAATTTACTGGGAGAGGGTCATCTGATACAGGAAACAGAAAGGACTTTTGTTTTATGGAGTCAATTCCAGCTTTTTTATTAAGGAAATGGATTTGTGCAGCTCCAAAAATGGCTGAATTATATACTGTCTTGGACCCTGCCGTTTTGTTGACTGGAATGAAATATTCAGTTACATTCGGAGGCACCATCGGTTTTGCGCCTTTAAGTAATTCAACGTTTAAGGGTGACGCCCCCATGGAAATGCCAGAAGCTGAACTATTAGATAAATCAGTGTAAGTAAACGGCTGCTGCTTTTTTATGGGTTCCATAAGTTGTTTGATTTGCTCTCGGGTTAGAGGACCGCGCAGATAGGACATTGCCCATCTTGTCTCAAAAACTGTGGGTACATCGTCATGTACATTATTCATAAGGAAAATTCTACTGCCCAAACTTGAAAGCGCCTGATCAAAAAATTTTCGATTAAATTGTTTTTGACCTGAAACCGCCGCGCCTTCCAATCCGTCTAGAACGCGCTCCTTGTCGCGTTCAGTCTGTAACCTGCCTAAAAACCAAGTACCAGCATTTGATATTGCCTTATAGTCTAAGTCAACTGGATTCTGAGTTGCCAAAACTACCCCTAAACCAAATGCTCGCGCTTGTTTTAGAAGTGTCAATAAAGGTAACTTTGAGGGTGGATTAGCTACTGGAGGTAGATATCCAAAAACTTCGTCGATGTAGAGTAAAGAGCGTAAGCTAGTTGTCCCAGACTGTGTCCTCATCCAACCGACAATCTGATTTAGAAGAAGGGATACAAAAAACATTCGTTGCGCATCACTGAGGTGTGAAATATAAAAAATTGAGACTTTTGGTTTACCATTTTGCGAATATAGTAACCCATTGATATCAAAAGGGGCGCCCTCAAGCCAGAGATTAAATCCAGGGGCAGCCAACAGATTGTTTAGCTGCATGGCCAAGTTAAATCGGTCCTTGGCTGAATAAAATGAATCTAACTCAAGAACCCCGATTCGTTTTAACGGGGGCGTCTGAATCAACTGTATTATTCGTCCGAGGTCAAGATTCTGTCCCCTTCGCCAAGAATCCGCTAAGATATTTGATAACAATATGTGTTCTTTTGATCTGATTGGATCTGCTTCGATTCCAAGGAGACCAAGTAAACTTGTTACGGTGGTGTTAATGCTCTCATGCAGCAACTCTTCATCCTGCTGTATTTCTACCGGCGGTGCTGCAAATGATTTTAAAATGGAGATTGGAAAACCTGCAGTGCTACCTGGTGTGTATATGCAAAAATCCGCTGCCTCTTTTAGTCGTTTAATTCGCTCCGCGTCTTGACCCCATTTCGCGAGTCCCTCTCCCCAAAAAGCCGCTTGTTGAACAGCAAAATTCTGTGGAGAATATCCCTTTTTTGTGGCATCTTCCAAATTAATCCAAGGCAAAAAATCTTGAGCTTGTAAGTTTGGGAAGGTCAATAGCAGATTTGTTATATCCCCTTTTGGGTCGATGATTATAGAAGGGACTCCATCTATAGCTGCTTCTTCAATTAGGTCTATGCATAGACCAGTTTTGCCACTGCCAGTCATACCAATACATATGGCATGGGTCACCAGATCTTTTGAATCATAAAGCAATAAATCTTTTAAACCAGTTTTGTTGGCTAAATCGTAAAGACGCCCTAAATAGAAAACACCAAGCTTCTCAAAGTCTTGCATCTTTGTCATCTCTTAAATGTCAATTAAGTATTCACTGTTAAGTATACCTTTTGTTTGATTAAGGATAAATCAGAAAATTAAACTAAACGAGATAAAAATTATTTTTTAACTCAAAACGGGATTATATTATCCAGTTTATAATATAGAAAAAGTTTGCAAGAAAGGTTTATACCACAAAAAGAGAAAAATTAAGTTAATTTTTCTCCGCAGTTGCCACAGAACTTGGTGCCTGGGGCGTTTTTGGTTCCGCATTTAGCACAAGCAATTTCAGTCGCAGCTTTTAGTTGAGCCCCGCAGTTTCCACAGAATTTCATAGTTGATGGATTTTCAGTTTTACATTGTTGGCAAACAACTTTCGCTGGAGGCACTAGGCTTGCTCCACAGTTGCCACAGAACTTTAAGGTTACTGGATTTTTATTCCCACAATTAGGACACACGACAACTTGTTGTGGTTGTTGAGCTTGCTGCATTTGCGCTTGTTGCATCTGTTGTTGCATCATGAATGGCATTGTTAATCCCATTCCTGCTCCTAAGCCTGCCGCTGCTGCTCCTCCACCTTGAGAGTCTTTTAGTTCTGTTGCGGTTTCTTTCATGTATTGCATTGTCATTGCTTGTTGACCCATTCCGGAAGCAAAGCGCCTTGCTTCTTCTGGGATTTTTATACCTTCAAAGACTGCGTCTATTATCTTTAATCCTATTCTAGCTGCTTCATCAGTTATTTTTAGTGATACGATATCTGTTGTTTCATCAACATTTTTTACGATGTTAAATATGTCTTGCTCTCCGAATTCATCAATCACTCGTTCATTTATGAAGCCTCGGATGTAGTTCGCTATTTCTGTTGAGTTGCTTACGTTTCTGTTACCGAAAAATTCCATTACGAATAGTTTGGGGTCCTCAACTTTATATAGTGTATAACCGAAGAAGCCGAGTTCGGCTTGATATTTGATGTCTCCACTTGGTGCAGAGTAAGCACTTCCTCCAAAGTTAGCCCTAAATTGACTATTGCTTACAAAAATTACTTGACAATCGAAAATGTCTCCCAGGATTCCGAATTTGTTTAGTGCTTCAGTTAGTAGCGGGATGTTGTTGCTAGTTATTGTATGTCTCCCTGGTCCGAAAGTATCGTAAGCTTTTCCATCTCTGAAAAATACGCCCCATTGATTTTCTTTTACTATTACTTGGCTTCCTAATTTTATATTTGTTTTAGGAAACCTATATGCGATGTCTTCGGGACCAGATTCAGTCCATTCAATCTTTTCTATTAACGGCATGTTTATTCAACCTCCAGAGGTCTAAATTCTTTCTCTCTATCATCCCATTTTTCTTCAAGATCAAGTAGCATAAGCTTTGCAGTGCGGATTCTTGGTGAAATTTCTGACCATTTCTCTGATTCCATTAAATTGTAAGTCTCATCTGTTTGGTTCTTTAAGTCCTGAATTTGAGCGCCTACCGCTTTATCATAGTTGAAGACTTTTGCAAGTGAATCTTCTTTGATGCTTCCTTTACGGTCCATTAATCCTGCGTAGCCGTAATCTGCTCGGTTGATTTTTTCGCTTACTCTATCCATAACTTGAATTATTTTTTTATAATCATCCTTGTTTGTTTGTCTTGCTTTGAGGGCTTCAAGGTTTATCTCTTCCCATCTGTGTCTCATTGTTTTAAATTCAGTGTAGTAGTTATCTCTGAGTTTTTTATCTAATTCTCTCAGGTCTTCTTTTGTCCCATAACCTCCAGTTAGGAAGTTTTGGATTTTATCTAATACGCTTTGATCATCTTTTACTTTATCGATTGTGCTTTTGGTTTCAGGGTCGACTTGTTTGTCTTCTTTTGATCCAGTTAATTCTCCAAGCTTTTTCTTTGCTTTGTCTATAAACGACACATTACCACCACTCATATGACGGGTGCTTGTCTTAAAAAACCTGTCGTATTCTATAATTCTAGTTATTATATGCATATGGTCTTTAAAGTTAAGGATGAAATAATGGGAAGATATTTTGTCTGCAGTGGTGATGGTCAATCTAGTGCAATAACTGCACCACAGTATTTGCAGTTCAGAGATGTTTGTCCTCGATAGATCTTTTCAGTGTATGGTGCTCCGCACTTAGTACAGGTCACTAGCATTGGTGCTTTTTGTTCTTTTGTTGTTCCTTCTGGGTTTGTGGCCTCGAGATGTTTTTCAGCTTCTCCTGACATGATATATTTGTAATTTTTAGTTACCCATTCTGCATCCTGGCTTGATGTATCAAATTTCATTTCTGGTATTCCGCTTTCTTGGGCAAATTTGATGTATAGTCCTGTTCCTTTGAAGAAACCTACTTTTCCCTGTGTTAAATCTGTCACCATTCCTATAGGTTTTTGAACTTTTACTTCTCTTACCACTTTCTTTTCTGTTACAATGAATAGAGTTTTCTTAAGCACAATTTCTTTTTGATGTTCAAAGACGAATTTTAAGTTGGTTAAAGTGAGGAATCCTTTGCTGTCACTGTTTAGTTCCTTTGCTTCAATAGCAAGCATTGGTGTCTCTTCCTGTTCCCAATTAAAGCTCGCACCTTGCAAAATTGATAATGTGTTTTCTACATGGTTTAAGTCTTCATTTATATTTTCGAATTTTTGTTCAGCTGGCGATATCGAGCTATTTAAGGAATTATACATTTCTGACAGACTTGAACGCACGGGGGCTATTCCTGTTTCAATTTCCACCAAGTTACTTTGGTTGTAATTTCCCAATCCAGCTTTCTGTGAAAGTTTTTGTTGAAGCATTTGTGTCTGAGAGCGTATGTTTTGAGCTTTCATATTGACCGTTGTTCTTAATTCTGGGCTAATATTGTTCCATTCTTGTGCAAGAGCTGCTTGATCGGTCTCTAAATACGTTAAAAATCGATATTTGGCTTGTCGTATTCTAGAAATTCGACTTGGAATATTTTGGATTTGACTATTCAAGTTTTCAATTCTCGATGATAAACTGTTAGTTTGCTGGTTAATGCTTGAAATCTCAAATGAAAGACGATTTACTCGCTCATTATACGCTGTTTTTTGCTCGTTTGTAGCCATGTAATTCTTAGAGGCTACGGGATTCACCTCTGACAGTGACTGCGAAACCATCTGAGAGACTTGTTGCGATTGAATCTGGGCTCCCGGCGCAAGACGAGTTGCTACCCGATCGGTCGCCAAATTTGCTTGTTGTGGAGTCGCGCCTGCATTTCTCATGCTAGCAATCATTTTAGCGCGATTAAATGCTTCAACCTGTCCATTTCTTTTAACAATCATTGGAATTGGGGGACCAGGGCGAATGAAGTGGGGAGGACGCTGGGGATTCTCTTCAGTCATTTTAAACACCACTAATTCTTTTATCGGGCATGAATAATAACGTTATTGGCATCGTTAGCTATAGTGTTTCCTACTTATGTAAACAAGAAACCGCTGCTAAGAGAAATTCTTAAAGAAATCTACCCTATTGTGCCATACCCACTGACGCTGACAGTAGTGTGAGTTGAACCTGCACTGGATTTGGCATCAACGATAACTGCCCAAATTATGCTTTGTGAAGGATACAAAATCATCATTTCCTCATCAGTCAACCAGTTTGAACCGCTACTATTGAACGTTCTAACAACGGGGTTCGAGATTACATTATCTACATATTCTATGCGTATGCGTACAGTTACTATTTCGTTGTTTAGGAAGTTGCCGTTTACTTTGATTTGTGGCTTGAAATTGTTGATGAGTGTTGGTTGTATCTGGATGCTACGATTTTCTCCGTATTTGTTGCTTAATCCTACAGGAATGTTGATGTTTTCTCGGTCAAATATGCTTCCAACTCCTGATATCCATACACCATGAGGATTGTATATCCTAGCTGTCCAATTTCCCAAGAAACTTACCCCGCCCCTGAAAATGGGTGCTGATTCGCAGGTTTCACCTAAGTCAATGCCAAAAATGTATACTGGCTCAGAGGTGAAAGATTCAAAGACTACTCCTAAAAGCAGAGATTGGCACATGGAACCTTCAACTAAAAGCGCTGTTTGGTTAGCTCTATCGTATTCTCCCATCCAGAAGCGTACATCCTGCACTTGGCTATCTGAGAACTCTGCCTGAGGTTCTACGTTAATGCCCACTGAGAAGTCTCTGATTTTAAATGAGCATCGCTCGATTACTGAACTAGCATAAGACCCTGTTGCATTGTTAGTTGGAGTACGAAATGCGATGCCCTCGGTTGCGTTGATGAATTGACAATTTTCGATTTTATTAAATTCACTCCATGTGTTAGTGTTTGCAAACTCGATGCCTGTTGTTGTATTTATGAAATTGGCGTTTGTTATGGTGGTTCCTAACGAGTTTTCTACTCTGATGGTAGCGTTAATTATAGTTAATCCTGAGACAAGTGCATACTGAGAGGTGGTGTATTCATCGCCGTGGATTACGATTTTGTACCCGTTACCGTTTATGGTTGCTCCGTCACTGACAATTTTTGCGTTTAGTTTATTCGAGATCATTATGTCTTCAGTTAGGGTGTAGGTTCCAGAGTTTAGATAGACACTTTTTCCTTGCGATAATGCTTCATTAAGCACAGTGGAAGCACTCTGTGTTTGTAGAGTAATGTATCCGGTTAGCATGTTCTTTAGCTTGTAAGTACCGCCATCTTGTGATAAGACAAAATCGTAGTTGACTACATTACTACTCATTGAAGATCGCGTGCCCTCTAAAATAAGGTAGGTGTTAAGTACTGTCAAAACAAGCATTGCTGAGAGAACAATGATGATAGCTCGTTTAGAAAGGACTCTTTTTAGGGCATCTTTCATTTTAGAGTGCTCAGCAGGTTTAGTGTACCATGTAAGAACCGTTATTAATTAAATTTTATGATGTAATGGATTTAAACTTAAAATCTGTTTACCTAATCAAAGCATTATATTATAATTAAAACACAAGAGAGTTAAAATTTCCTAGGATGAATCAATCCATTCAGAACTCCTGATTGTTAATGACAGAATCACTATTACCTGATTAAAAATTTTTACGCAGGATCTTCAGCTGGGGCTTTAAGAAAAGCAGGCACAGCTAGGATAATTTTATGGCAATTGCGCATTCAGTAATAAAGAAACATAACAACATCGTGATCGTTAGGCAAATAAAATGAACCTGTCAAAAGAAATGGTTCTTTGCGATATACTCTAAATTTAAATATACAGAGCTTATATTTGCAAGCGGTGCATTTGCACGATGAATCAACCTGCCGTAGAACTAAAACATGTAACCAAACGTTATACTGAAATATTGGCTGTAAACAACATTGACCTAACAATAGAGACAGGCGAGATTTTTGCTCTTCTTGGACCCAATGGTTCAGGAAAATCTACAACGCTAAAGATGCTGTTGGGCTTAGTTCAGCCAACGGCAGGTGCCGTCAGCGTGCTAGGTATTGACGTGCAGAAAGATCCCGTAGCAGTTAAACGGCAGGTAGGTTACGTTCCAGAATCCGCAAGTGTTTATGAGTTCTTAACTGGGATAGAATACCTTGATTTCATTGCTGACATCTACGGGATACCTCCTGTAGAGAAGAAACAACGTATAGGTGAATACCTTAAGGCGCTTCAGCTTGAAGGCCGAGAGGGTGACATGATAAATAGCTACTCTGATGGTATGAAGAAGAAACTTAGTTTAATTTCAGCATTTATCAATAAACCTAAACTTTTAATCCTCGATGAACCGCTAAATGCGCTTGATCCTAGAAGTGCACGAATCGTCAAAGACTTGCTTCATCAACTAAAACAGCAAGGTGTCACCACAATCCTCTCAACACATGTGCTAGAAATCGCTGAGGCTGTATGTGATCGCATTGGTATAATGTATCAAGGTAGCATTTTAGCCTTGGGCGGCATGGATGAGTTGAGGCAACGTGCAAGTTTACCTAGCTCCGGTTTAGAAGACATATTCCTCAAGTTAACCGGAACAGGCGACTTAAAACCTGTTGTTGAGGAACTTTTACGATGAACTGGAAAAACGTCCTTCACCTGCTACGGGTAGAGCGTAAATCTGGTAGACTTATCCGAGGAGTTGAGACCACACGCTATAGAGAAAGAGGTATTGTTGCGTATTGGCCCTACTGGTTGTCAGCTATAATCGGCGTGCTTGGCGGTTTAGGAGCAAATGCAATCGCTGCTGGAGTATACTCAACGCCGAGTGAAATTCCGCTACCTCCTTTGAATAGTGCAGCATTGGGTTTTTTCATTACAATGCCCACACTAGTACTGATCTTTAGCATTGTTTTCTCTATGCTTCAGCAAATCCAGATGAGTGGCGTTAAGGCAGCAACAAGAGTCAACTACTGGTTACCCATAACATGGCGGGAACAAACTTTAGCTTCTATCTTAGCTAACCTGTTAGGGCTCCCAGTAGCTTTAACCATCGGTTTTTCTTCAGGTTTAATTGTTTTTGCAGGCTTAAACGGCCTAGTTCTACCAGCACTATTGACCACATTAGTAATGTTTGTCGCAGCCTTCGTGGGAAGCACTACAACAGAAATCCTGAGAATCCTGCAAGTTCGATTTACTGGCGCAGTCTATAAGTCAAGCGGCAGAGCAGCAATTTGGGTCAGATTCATTGGCTCTCTAGTTTTCTTTTTAGCGTTCTATGTCATCTATTTCTCAATAACTCAAGGCTTCACAAACTTCATACAAGGGCTAACGACTTTTCAGACTACTTTATGGTTTGTGCCATTTGTTTGGCCAGGTCTAATACTGTACTACTTTGTTTACAGTGCCTTCTTAGAAGGCAGCTTATTCATCATCCTAACAGCACTCTTTACCATGGGATTATTTGCACTTGCAATCAAGCTAAACGAGTTTTTTGGACTCTACGAACCCCCTGCAATCAGAGTTCAAACAGGTGGTACCTATACGCCAAAAACAGGCATCTTGGGCAGGATCGGCTTCTCAACTTTAGAAGCCGCCATAATACGAAAAGACATTCGCTCTTTTACGCGTCGCCGTGAGTTAATCGGAATCTTCATTGTTCCTATAGTTTTTATCATAATTCCCCTCATGCAGTCAATAGGCATCACAAATCAAGGAGCCCCCCAAGAAGTCAGCTTCATGTTTCTTGCCATGACATTCCTATTCTCATCTAGCATAATGGCCATGTCACTTGGAAACATGTTAATAGGCGAAGAAGGGGAACCGATATGGAGGATCTACGCATCACCGATAACAGCAAAGAACCTAGTCAAAAGTAAATTCGCGTTACTCTTATCCTTCTCATTAATAACTCTGATAATAACAGGTACAATTGGCACAATTTTCTATAAACCTCCTATCAATATAATCGTTGTTGGCTTCCTAGAAGGACTGTTCATGATCTTTGCTTTGGGTTCAATCGCTCTCGCGATAGGCTTCCGTGGTGCCGACTTCACGGTTATTCCAAGGGCTAGAATGATACGGCCGTTATGGTCTTACATAAGCTTGGCGGCTTGTGGTTTGGCAGGTTTAGGAATTTTAGCGCCATTTGCACCAGCATTGTTATCTGCGTTATTTTCTGCTAATTTCTCCTTTACAAATATTACAACAGTTGACTTCACAATCCCTGTAATAGTTAGCGCCATAATTGCATCTGTCATCACAGTTGTATTCTACCGAATAAATCTAAACAGTGCTAATGATCTGATACGCAAAGCTGAAACCTAAACAATCTCTCAAACTTGCTTTTTCTTCATTTTAACCTATTAGTATAGACAAATTTAAAAGTGAAAACGACGATATAACCCGCTGATGATATCGCATGGGTAATCAGGGCAAGGGAACAATCTTTAGAAGAAAAGATGACCGATACCTACTATACCTCCCTGTTCGCGTTGTAGACGATAGCATGTTTCCGCTAAAATGTAAAGGTTCGATGCCTGTAAAAGTCCACTTCGACGCAAACGACGGCAAATTAATTATTCAAAAATGGTCAAAAGAAGAATCCTGACCTCCGTTGTAAGCGTGTAATCGCAAATCGATATTTGACTCGTTGAAGTGCGAATTAAACTATTTCAATTATGCTGACTTCCTTTTTTAGTCAACTATTTATCTGACAGTAAAACAATAACCATTGGTGATTCTATGAGCCATTTAATCATAACAAGTCCTGTATTCCAATTCAACCAGCGAATCCCAACAAAATACACTGGTGACGGCGAAGACGTAAACCCTCCCTTATCTATCGATGGAATACCCCAGGATACAAAAAGTCTTGCTCTAATCGTAGACGATCCTGACTCTCCAACCGGTACATTTGATCACTGGGTTGTCTGGAATATTTCTCCATCCCAAAACAGAATAGCTGAAAATACAGTTCCTGGAATACAGGGGCTAAACAGTTGCAATCAACTTGGCTACACGGGTCCATATCCGCCTCCGGGTAAACCTCACCGCTATATCTTTTGAGTCTTCGCTTTGGACACTAAACTATGTTTAGGGGACAGTTCAACCAAAAAAGACCTTGAAAGAGCTATGAAAGGGCACGTATTAAAAGAGGGCAAACTGGTAGGCTTATTTAGCAGATAACAGCTGCCTCCCATCCAAATTTAAACGTTATATTAGTCTCTATGAATTTATTTGATAGTTGAGCAGATTTGGACCGCAAAGCAATCATAATAACTGGGATAGTTTTAATCGTAATTATTCTAGTTTCGCTTTTTGTGCTGTTTAATGATGGTAATAGCAACCAGATTCCTAGTAGAGAATTTTACGTTGGAGTGGAGTACGCTTATGGCCAACAATCCTGCGAAGTGAGTTCAATAGTAGATAAAGTGAAGGATTACACGAACTTCTTTGTATTAGGCGCTGAAATGGCGACTAACAGCTCAGATTTAACGGATGCATGCGATTACATATATGCTGCTGATCTCAGTTTCATAGTGCAATTCAAAGGCTTATACGAATACGACTATGATATCACAAATTGGATACAGGAAGCTAAAAACAAATACGGTGAACAGTTTTTGGGTATCTATCGGTATGACGAGCCCGGTGGACGCCAGCTAGACGGCGCTCCAGACATACAACTAATTAACAGTACTGTAATTAGTTCCAACGCATCATACGCCCAAGTATCAAAAGCATATGTTGGGAATCTATCCTATTTTCCGGCGTATTATCTACAGCATGCGCCCAAAATGTTTACTGCCGACTATGCCCTATACTGGTTTAATTATAAAGCAAATTATACAACTCTCTTAGGTGAGTTCGTTGGAAACGAAAGTAGGCAACGTCACATAGCCCTCTGTAGGGGTGCTGCTGAAGCATTTAACAAGGATTGGGGTGTTATTGTTACTTGGAAATATGATGAGACTCCGTATCTTCAAAGCGGAGCAGAATTATACGCTGATTTAACTCTAGCTTACAGTGCAGGCGCGAAATATGCTGTTGTATTTAGTTACCCCAAAATAGGTGAATATGGAACGTTAACCGAGGACCATTTCGATGCGTTACGACGTTTTTGGAATAAACTACAAAGCAATCCTTCAAGTTTTGGCTCAAACAACGCCGAAGTTGCATACGTTGTGCCTGCAGATTATGGTTTTGGCTTCCGTAAGCCTGACGACAATATCTGGGGTTTATTCTCTGCAGACGATTTGTCGCCTAAAATCTTTAATGATACACAAAAATTAACAGGAAGATATGGTGCCCATCTAAATATCCTGTATGATGAACCCGTAATAACCATACTGCTCCCTGGCTACAAAGAAGTATTCTATTGGAACAAGACAATTTCATAACTCTACAGCTAGCAACATAACAATTCAATCTTTCATCTTCCTAAAGTATTGAGTTCCGTCTGGATCGCAACTTACATATTCAAAGCCATCTTCGATTAATTCTCTTTTTTCTTCTCGTGTGGTTGCTACAGCAGAAAAGTATTTTTCCTCACCTGTAAATTCAACCATGCTAACGTATCGTTGAGTATTGACTATACTTTTATGACCTAGCAGATATTGAACGTGGGTTAGCATCTTTGTTTTTTTAAGTTTTTGAGCTGCAAAGAAATGTCTGAAAGTGTGGAAATGTATCTGTTTAAAGCGTGGGTTTCCTTGGGTTCTTGCTAACTTGTTTTTGAGGTAGCAAAGATTAGTTCTTGAACTGTCAATGTTTGGGTTAAAGATGTAGGGATCATACTTCTTTGGCAAAGCATTAACCATCAATAGCGTTTTTTGTGGCACTTTTATAGTCCTATTGTTTGAACCTTTCTCGGCTTCGTTTATGCTAATTTCGCTTGTTTCGTTGTTTATGTCAGTCCATTTTAGTTTAGCCAATTCACCAGACCTAGCGCCAGTCGTTAAAGCCACTTGCAGAAAAGCAGCCAGTCGCTTATTTGCAGCATTGATTAAAGCGTTTAATTCATCTAGGGTTGGTTTGAATGGTTGTTTGGGTTGATAGTTTACTTTTGGGGCTTCCCAGAGTATTTTGAATGTTTTAGTATAGCTAGCATAGCTTTTTACCCAATGACTTTTCTTGCTAGGTGTCAAGTTTTCAACAGCTAAGACTGTATCAACTGTTTGGGGATCGCTTAGATTGCATCCTTTAGCTATCATTTGCTGAAGCATTGTAAGCCTAAGTTTTATTGTATCGTCAGAATTTCCCTTCTTTTTCTGTTGCCAAGCGTAGTTTATGAGGTTGCTATCACCAGCACAAACAGTATCTATTGTTTGTGTGGTAACCAAATTTATCGAATCCTGTGCAGGATATACGCCTATTTGGTTAATCACTCTATTGTCCTTGACTGTATATAAGTTATCACGAAAGCGTTTCTTGCATTTTTTACACTTGTAGCTTTGAAACTCTAATGTTCCGATATACCGTTTTCCATTCCTGTTTATTTCACTAGATCCGCACTCTGGACATTTTAAAAGCGCCTGGGCTTCCAACTAAAGAAGCCTCATAATTGGTGTGTGTATATATGTGTGTATATGATTGGTTGTGTTGTTATTTTCTTCTTTCTTCTTTAACTCCATACACTCATACTCATACACACACTCACACACACCATATTCTCTTAATCGAATGAATCTCTTAAGGTGGTGTTCACAAAAGTCCAAGTCTCTGTAAGTTATGCGACCTCTCTTTCTGAAGCCTTGACCACAAATTGAGCAGAAACGCTTGAAGGTTCGCTTTTCACTATTTCTCAGCATATACACACTCTCATATACACACCCAGTACACACTTACACCTACAGAACGGGGTAGCGTATCTGATCTTTCTCTAGATCTAACTCGATCTTACCTGCTTCCTGCAGCAGTGCTAAATAGTCATCAATTTTTTCTTTAGTTAATCCTGTGTCCAGTTGGAGAATTGCTTTTGTTTTTTTCAATGAAATGTAGTGTAAGTTTTCCTGTTTTGCTGAATAGATAAGTGACATAATTTGTGAAAGGATTTTAGTGATGCGTTCTTTTCGTGCTTCAGCGCCATCTTTCCTTACCATATTACGCCTCCTTCAGTTTTTTCTGTTCTCGGTATTTCCTTTGTGTTTTTGCCCAATAATCCCTGATTACCTTCGGGTTTTTAGGTTGTTTTTTATTAGCCATTTGTTTTCTCCTTGACAACCTTAAAAAGAAGTAATTGACATAACCCTAGTGGGACATTCTAAAAGTCCTAAAAGTCATGGAAAAAGATGGTGAAATGTCCTCTAAACGGGATAAAAATGTCCTACAAGAGATTGAAAAACTTGTAGAGAAATACAAGCGTGATTACCCAGCTCTAGATAAGAGGGGTATTCGGCAATTTGTTTTAGGTGACTTGGCGCAAAAAAAGATTAGAATAGATAAGAATTCTAGTCAATATCGAAAGTTATCTAGATGCCTAACGATTGCATTTGAAAAAGAAGAGAGACCAACCATTGTTTTAGTACTCGAAAAACCTCAATCTTGGTATAAACCGACTGATGCAGACATACTAGAACTAATTGATGCGAATTATAAACCAGGCAAAGCACCTCTGATACAAAGAACTCAAATCTATAGTGCAAGTCGTTTAAGAGCTAAACTTGATAAAGCGGCTCAGATGGAAGATGAAAAAAAGTTTACAACTTAGACACCGCTTTAAAGTTTCCATATTGCTTCAAGCATCCATTACATACTACACATATATTATGTAATAGCATGGTGAAATGGCTTTACATTTCACTCTTTATGTATCTATATACCTCAACAAGTGAATGATAACTGTTAACTCTTTTTTTGGGCTTTATTTAACTATTAATTCTTTATTTTGGCTTTATTTAACTATTAACTCGTTATTTTGGGCTTATTTTAGTTAACTCTTTTTTGTTTTTTATGTATCTGCATGCCTCAGCAAGTGAATGTCAACTGTAAACTCTTTAATCGTGAAATAAATGTTATAAAATTAATGCTTTTCAAAGTTATGCTGTCTAAAAAAAGAAAAAGGGGATTGTGTGCGAGTGATAGCCCCCCTTATCACAAAACAAGACAATTAGCTAATATTTGCTTTTTCTTGTTTTCTGCGGTTTAGGTTTCCGAATTGCTAACGCCTTTTTTAAATCAGCCGGGCCTTTTACTACTAAAAATGACTTAAAATCAGGATCTAGCTGTTCAATTACCATTGTTGAGAGGTAACGTACGCCTCTTAATTTTTCCACCATGGCTTCAACTTCAGCCTCGCCTTCTACCAAAGCTGTTCTAGAAGCTTCTAACGCCAGCTTCGTATTATATACCGCGTGTAGGGCTTCAATCTCTTGGTTTGTCCACCGCGGAATGACTGCTGCCTTGCCAACACATAAGTCAAAAAGCAAAGACACAATTTCTTCTGAAACAAACGCGCTACCGGATGGCAAAACAAGTGCATATTCTCCTTGGGCAGCCTCAAAACCGGTTAAAACTTGACTCAAGGGGATATTGGAGTCTTTTTGGTTAACCGCGAACTTTACTTCGGATGAAACAACCTTGGAGTACTTCTGCATATCCTTTTGTGAATTGGTGACGATTATTACCTCGTCTGTAAAGGATTTAACGACATTAATTATATAGTCGATTAAGGGTTTGCCGTTTAGCTCCAAAAAAGCGCTATCCTCAATGGATCCTTTATTTGAATTGCTTGCCAAAACAATGGCTGATCTTTCCAAACAATCAATTCTCCAACATGCAATTCTAGCATGTATAGTGTACTTTAAGGTTTTTGCACAAAAAAAATTGAAAGGGGTGGATTATACTACTTCGTTATTTTCTATTCTTCTTGCCATATCTGCCAGAATCTTTGTAAACGGATGGTCAGGTTTGTCCTGGACGAATATGAGGTTGCCTTCAGCCCTTAGAATTTCGCAGAAGCATGGTACCAAACCCAATAATGGTACTTGATAGTCGACTTTTATCTTGTTTGCCATCTCTGTTCTTCTGGAAGTTGCTGAAGGATCGAGCACTTTGTTTAGGACTAATCCCGTCTTTTTCTCGAATAGATTGTATAGTTCAGCGAGCATACGTTTTGTTCCGTCTACGTCTGAGCGGTCACCAGTAGTTGCTACGACTACGAAATCTGCTGCTACTATAGCGTTAATTGATGAATATTGTAGGCCTGGGCTTGTGTCAAACACCAAGTAATCGAATTTTCCGTTTTTAAGCAGGCTGTCCCTTAGTGCAAGTAGTCTACCTAATGCCCTCATTTCCCATTTCCGGTCTTTCGAGGACATATCACGGATGGCTTCTGTAGAGGGGTTTGCTAGACACGCGTAGAATTTGCCGTTTCCTGGGATTTTTTCGCTCATATCTACTAAGGCTTTTTCGATTTCGCAGGTATTATTTAGGTAATCATTAAACCAGTACTCTACATTTCGAGCCTTAAGAATTGCGAATAAGCTTGGCGCGCGGAAGTCTAGATCAAAGACACATACTTTTTTGCCATTTTTTGCAAAGGTAGCTGCTATGTTGACGGACATGAGGGTTTTTCCGGTTCCACCCTTGTAGGAGTGTACAGCGATTATCTTTGTCATGGTTCTCAACTCTGTGTTTCTCGGTCTATGAAGAAATAGGCTTTTCGGCCTCTACGTTCCTTCTTGATATATCCCATTATAACCAGCTGGTTTAAGTATGCGCTCTCCACTGCTCTGGCGCGTGTGGTTTGTTCAGAGATTTCTTCTGCAGTAGCTTTTCCAGCCCTGCAGATTGTCATGGCTGTTTTTCTTAGGTGGTCGGGCATGGAGAGAAGGGTCATTACGTCTAAAGATGCATCAGGTAGTGTTGGGACGATTTTTTGGATGCTTCCTGTACTATTTTTTTGTAGTTCGATCATTACTTCCATTTTATCGTTGAGTTTCTCGAGGCTCTCTTCTATCTTTTCTAAGATTGTTAAGGGTTTTTTATTGGAAAGCTCGTTTCTAATCAAATATTACTATCCCCGAGTTCTTTTTAATGGTGTTTAGTTGTTGGATACATAAACAATATACTATTTATTAAGTCTTGCGACATTTAACTAAATATTTAAAACAGCTAATAGCCTAAACAAACCAACAAAAATCGAAAACTACAATGAAATAATAAATGAAATTAGAATGGGAAAAGAGGTTAAGATTTGGTTTAGTAGGGGACTGGGACTTGGTTTCTTGCTTCCTCTACTATGGGCAAAACCTGTTTTAGTTCTCTGAAATACTTCAAAACAGTAATGCCACGCTGAGTTACAGCAAAAACAACACGCCTCTTACCAATCGTGCGCTCTTCAACCAGACCCTGCTTCATCAAAAAGTCCAGATACTCCTTTAGCACACTACAATTAACGTTTGCCTTATACATCACGTGGGTTAACTTGAGTGGACCACGATGAGCAAGCACTGTTAGGATATCAACATACATTTCAAGTTTAGATCGACGCACTTTCATGTTCCTCTGTTTTTGTAAAGATTCTCGCTTTTTATATAAATCATTTATGTATTACTGATCAACATTATTGACCATATCTTCGCTCAAAGAGCAGTTTTTCCACGGTTGTTGTTTAACACATTTAATCTATTTTCGAAGGCCGTGACCATGTCATCTAGCAATATTGCACGCAATTCTGTAGACAATCCATTGATTTCTTCATCGAAAACATTAGCTAGCTTGGCTTCTATTTCTTTCCTACTTTTATCCGCATTTTGTTTCATTCACACAACATCCTCCAATTACTACTCAAAGACAATAGCTGAAGCCATATAACTGACTTATGAACTTCTCCTCTGAATCAAAAATTAGTAATAAAAAACAAAACGCTGCCTGTTTATGGGCGATAATTAGTGCAACTTCCTTGTTTTGTCCGATATTATCTGCTATATAATGTCTAAAGACATAAATCACATCGGTGTATGCTATAATATTGATCGTGTGCTTTCTATAAATAAACAGAGTAGCAACAACGTGTTAAAATGAAGGGAAAATCAGGAAAGTAGTGTTTTTAGATCTTTAAGAAGATATATTTGGTGCCGTCGCCAAGATTTGAATCTGGGTCTTAATGTGGTATGTTGTTTTCTTATAACAAACCATACTTTTATGGCACACACATCTAATTAATCGCAAAGTTTGTTCTCTATGGACCCTTTAACTCATCCATTCTTTCATTCCCAATCGTTATCTTGAATCTATTTTCTTCTTGAGCAATATAACAATCTCAAGGAGCGTGTTTTAGGATGGCAAAATATTGTTTCTTATGATCGATATAGCTGGATTATACGATTCTAAATAGAAAAGGCGCAAAGGCTAAAAACCATAGTTTATTAGGAAGTTTTTAGATTGTTGCGTTACAAGCGCGGTACTAAAAACCATAGTTTATTAGGAAGTTTTTAGATTGTTGCGTTACAAGCGCGGTAATAGTACAGCTTGGTTAGTACATAGGCTTGCCAAGTCTAGGACCCGGGTTCAAATCCCGGTTACCGCACCATATCTTTATTCATGTTAACTTATGTTCCCTTGTTCTGTGAAGTTCTTCTTTCTTACTCTAGAAAGCAGAGTTTTGTAGTTTTGCCAATTATTATTCTCAAATAGCTGGTAAGCTTGAATATTTGGTGAACTATAAGTCGTCGCAGGGACCGTATTTTCCTGATTGTACACGTTTTTTTAATTCCGCCCATAGTTCTTCGTTGTTTGGCAAACCATATTTGCAGATAAATTCTTCGAAATGCAGATTCATAACGTCTTTTTTTACTTCTTTTTTTGTTAGGTCAAATGTATGGACTGTTTTTAAGATTAACACTTCACCGGTGGCAAGTATCAAGACATTGTTGATGTTACTGCCATCACCTTTGCCCCAAACTTTTCCTTCGCCAACCCAGGCGATTGTGCTTTCGTTTGGTAAATTGTATTTTGATAGTGACATGAGCATCCAGTAGGTGTCAGCTTATAGCCTATATAAAATCATGTGTGTAGTGTGAAAGTTAATCAATAGCTCGAGTTCGTCCATGAAATATTTTAGTTTTCGACATATTGTGCGTATGAGCCTAAACCAGTTATATAGCGTTGTATGTTGGTGTATTAAGACAACGTATACGCGAAAGGAGAACGTTGTATATGATCACACAAATGGAAAAACTGCTCGCAAAAAAAATCCAAGAGGCCGAACCAAGCATAGACATACAAGGCAAAGACCTCAAAGTCCTGCAAGTAGCAACACAGGACCTAAAAAACTACCTCAAATTCATCAGTCAAACAGACAAATCACCAGCATCAACCGATAACCCCTATTTAAAAGATCCATCAACTAACGTGGAAGCGGAAGAAATGGAGGCCTTCTTAACAGTATGGACAAGCATGTGGCTCAACAAATGGAAACAACGATTCAACCTAATCATAGGACAACCCAAACAAACTCAATGCTACAAACCAACTCAGCCAACAGTTGACGTTGAGCCTCTATGGTTTCGGATCGCCAGCAGAGAAGAAATGATCGAACTCGTTGCAAACGTACTGATAAAGAACTCAGAAATAGCCGGAACAAGAATCATTGCAGAAAACATCCTGAAGACTCAACTAACCAAAAAGACTGACTTAGATATCAACGACCGAGAACAGTTGTTTACCTTCCTTAACAGTGCACTCATTAGAGCACGCGCTATCACTGAGACTAAGGGTCCATTAGTCTCAATTAAAGTCGATAAAAACTACTACTGCTTAGCAAACAACTAGTCTATCTTTAATTACTAATTAAAACAGCAATCTTTGACCCTGCAAGGTTAATCAGATAATTTTCAAAGGGAGACTGGTTTGCTGAGGCTCGGAATTCTTAGGAGAAAAAGGGAAAATTGCATAACCCTTTTGCATGATGACTATTGTGAGTTCAAACCGGAGCCTTTTCAGCCAGATTAACTTATTTTCTCCCGATGAAAAACCAAGATGTTTTGGATTTATTAAACAGTTTTTCAATATTATACACAAATTGGATCCAAATGTAAGATATCTGCGTACAGTGACAGCTAAAAGAAAGAGAAAGAATAGATAGTCAGGTATGGAGTATAGGAAATGAACATCTCTATAGCTCAGAAGCAAAGAGAAAAAACCAAAGCGAAATCAAAAAAGGCAAAGCAGTCAGTCTTAGTCGATCCCTATTTTAGCCTCGGTACCTCTAAATCTAATAAAGCTGATAAACCCAAGAAAGAAATTATCATCCAAGACATCGCTAGTATCTACAAAGGGCATGAGGTAGCACTAATAATAGCTTTCAAGCTGTTGCCTAACAAAGCTTCCTTTTCTAAAGTTATCCTTGACCTATACTTTGAGCAACAACTTCTGAATTCTACCTTACTAAATATACCTCAAGGAGCACTAACTACTGATAGCTTCGAGTTTCCACATTTACTGTATATGAAAGGAATCGCCCAAGGTCGTTATTCCATCAGAATTGAAATGTATGAACCTTGGTCTTCTGGTGAAAAACTCAACTATACCTTCAAAGAATTGGCTATCCTGTATGTGCCAAAAACGCCCAGCTTAAGATATGTGAAGGTTCCTACAGTGAAAAGTGTAGCAGGAAGCGACCTTGTGATTGTTTCGTCCTCAGCTAAAACATTATATCATGATATCGAAGAAGACAAAAAACGGCAGTCTATAAGCAGCCGAGATAAATGGTAGCTTTTTTTATGTGTAGATTCAAACATTTTTATTTTAAAAAGATTCTAACTTACCTATGAGGTGTAGACAAATTTGGCGATGGATTGCTACTTACCCGGCAACATGATCATCATAGACGCAGCCGGATGGGGAGACTTACTTCTTGGCTCCGTAGTGGGCGCAATAAAGCCCCCACAGCAGATGCTGCTAGAACGCCGAATCCCCACCTCGTCTTTTCAGCCGCCCAACTTTAAAAATAAAAAATACTTAGACGACGCCACAAAAATTGCAGATGAAATTGTAGCAATCATGCAGCCTGATGACAAAACTTGCTTTAAAGTAAGCTCGGAGTATATTCTCTCAAACGTAATAGTGCACTTAGAGAAGAAGGGTTTTAATGTACAAAAAACTGAATCTACTGGTCTACTCAAACGTCTCGTCAATGATGCCTATCTGAGGTGGTGTGTTGAGAAAGGCGTTCCAAGAGAAATACTTGATGAAAAAAAGCGTTTTTGGGTGTTCCTTGACTGGGTCGCTCAGGCGCCCCTACTCAGGGAGAGCCTAGTAAAAACAGGTTGGGCTAGTTGGGAGCTGAAGTGGCGGGAAGAAATATTCAAAAAGAAGATATCTTTGCCAAAGTAAGTCGAATTTAGGTTACCCGTTTTGCGTGATCTTTTCGTGAGTTTAAATAGAAATATCCTTTACTTTTCCATTATTGCCTTGTAAAGTATGATGAAAATAATCATTCAGGCGTGTAGCACTTTAAACAATAATATAAAAAATCATCAGTTTAATGTTTTGTGTTTTAACTTATTGGTTAGAACATTCTTTTATTGGACGTTCATCACTGGGGCTTAGGGATAAGTGAATTGGGTAATCGTTTCGTTTCAAGGTGGAAAACACCCGAAAATGATAATTCGGTTGTTTCTAAAATCAAGAATTTTGCTAATCCATCCGAGAACTTAAAAGAAAAGATTGCGCTCGTTACTAAACGTTTAGATGCACAGACGAGTTCGCTTGACAATGCTGTGAAACGTTTTGAAACGAGGGATGCGGCTATTTTTCAGCGTGTTATTAAAGCTCTTGGTGATCGCGATGAGGCGAGGGCAAATATTTTAGCTACTGAACTTTCCGAGATCCGTAAACTTGAGAAAATGCTAACCCATGCTTCGTTGGCTATGCAAAGTGTTTCTATGAGGCTCAATACCGTTTCAGAAATGGGTGACTTAGTTACGGTATTAAATCCCGCAAAGAATCTGCTTAACAGTATTCGAACTGAGATGTGTAGCGTTCTTCCTGAAGCTAGCCAAGAACTAGGAAACATCGGAAATCTACTCTCAGACATAGTCACAACCACTAACCAAAGCACTGACATGCCGGTCAATACTATAATGGCAAGTGCAGATGCACTGCAAATTCTAGAAGAAGCGGAAATAGCTGCAGAGAGCAAATTGCAGGCGCGACTCCCTGAAGTAATCAATGAAAAAACAATCCAAAGAAGAACAGGCTTAGAGGCATAAAGTCGGCAGATAGGGCTGTATAGCTGACGCAGGGGCCTTACATTTTCACTTTTTCTTTGACCGAGTTTTTAGAACATAGTCTATGAGAAAAACGTCAGTTTATGTAACAACTAATATAGTGGAACACTTAATTAAGTGTCTTTTTGAGCAAAAACTACGCTTAAAGAAAGGAGCGGTACCTTGCTTAGCAAACTGCGGAATACACTAAATGCTTTATCATCTAAAAAACACTTAAAGTACACTCTCTATCTCTTTGCAATTTTTGTCTTTTTTGCATTAATTCTTGTTCCTCCGATCATCGGCATATTAACAAAAACAGGATCCCTGCAAGCCATATTTGCTGAACCTGCATTGATGAATACAGCTTTAACTGCGATCGCTGCATCTTTTATAATAGGGCTTGTTGTATCTGGTCTAGATTTACTTGCAGGTGTCCCTCTAGCATGGCTAATTACCCGTGGAAAATCCAAATGGCTTACTGTATTGGATACTTTTGCTGATCTTCCATTCGTCGTACCAACTGCCGCACTTGGCTATTCTCTTTTGTTGTTTTGGAGTTCAAACGGCGGCATCTCTGATTTATTTGGGCAGCCATTTATTTCGCCAGGTTGGCTTCTTGTCATGGTTTTACATTTTACTTTTTCATTCCCAGTGGTAGTGCGTGTTATTGTTGGTGCTTTACTTGATTATAAAATGGAGTACGAACGGGCTTCTCGTACACTTGGGGCTCCTCCGTTAACTGCTTCACGGACAGTCACATTCCCGATCATAAAGCCATCGTTAATAGCGGCTTTTACGCTTGCTTTTGCCCGATCACTTTCAGAAACTGGTGCCACCTTCATTGTCGCAGCTGGAGTTTTCCTCAATGGTCCAGTTTTTATTCAGACAGTAAGTAATCAATTCAAAAACGGTACCATTACACAAGCAACTTATGAAGGTGCGACGGTTTTCGCCAGCGTCATTTTGATTGTTATTTCGTTAACACTCTTTGTTTTGATACGTTTCATCGGTCAAAGAATGAAGTTGCCATTTGGACATGGCTTATCAGCTTTTGAAAAAAAACTCAGCTATAAAAAAGGAGCCGGTACACGCAACGGAATTGCATTAGCCGTCTTCTTTTTCATAATACTTATTCCCTCAATGTTTGTTGCTCTGCCAGCTTTCCAAGCAATTGCAACTGGAACGACGTTCATAGATACAATCACTGGTTCTGGGATTTGGGCAAGTTTCTGGCAGAGTCTTGGTCTCTCATATGGTTTAGCTGCTATTGTTACCATATTAGGTATCGCTTTAGGCTTGCCAATGGCTATTCTCATTTCACGTAAGACTTTCGGAAAATGGCCCTCAGTAATTCTTGACACCTTGATTAACGTTCCAATAATTGTGCCCTCAATTGCGCTCGGTGTATCCTTAAAATTCTTCTGGTCAAGTCTACCTGGTATTCCCGAGTTCCTGCTCTTAGTGTTTGCTCACCTAGCAATTACTTATCCTTACTTCGTGCGGTCAATGTCTGCTGCAATGGAACGAATCAGCATTGAGATGGAAGAGGCTTCAAAAACGTTAGGTGCTAAACCATTAACCGTTTTCAGTACGATTGTCTGGCCGATAACAAAATATTCTATCCTTTCTGGAGCAATAATTGTATTTACTCGAAGCGTGAGTGAAACAGGTGCAACTCTAGCTGTAGCTACACAGTTACAGACAGCTCCGGTTTTGATTGTCAACTGGGTAAATTCAGTAAGAGGAACAATCACTACAATCGCAGGTGTTAACGAATTAACAGTAGGGTTAGCCTGTGGATTGTTGATTCTTTTTAGCTTTATTATCCTGCTAGTGTTAAGGCTCCTGACCAGAAAAGGGAAAGTTTAGCATGGTAACAAATAATAACATCAAAAAATCATCTGGAGTAGAAAACTAATGCCTGAAGTTCGAGTCGTAAATGTGACAAAAAGGTACGGAAAAACGTATGCATTAGATAACGTCAGCTTAACTATTAAGGACCAAGAATACTTTTCTTTGTTAGGACCTAGCGGTTGCGGAAAAACCACTCTACTTAGACTCATAGCAGGATTAATTGAACATGACAGCGGCGAAATCTACATAGGTGATAGACGAGTAGACAAAGATCCTCCTGAAGACCGCGAAGTAGGTTTCGTATTCCAGACCTTCGCCTTATTTCCACATATGACTGCTTGGGACAACGTACTCTATGGTCCCAAAGTTAAAAACTACGATACTAAACAAGCAGAAACACTCGGTCATGAAGTTCTCGAATTAGTTAAATTGAGTGAACGGTTAGATGCATACCCCAGTGAACTCAGTGGCGGTATGATGCAGCGAATAGCTGTTGCCCGAGCGTTAGCTGCAGGCGGTAAAATTTTGCTCTTAGACGAGCCATTAGGTCAACTCGATGCAAAAGTACGTAATGAAATCAGGTATGAAATTCGCAAAATGGCAAAAGACCTAAAACTAACCGCTATTCATGTTACACACGACCAAGCTGAAGCGATGTCGATATCTGATCGGATTGCTGTTATGAAGAAAGGCAAAATCGTTCAGATTGGTTCTCCCAAAGAACTATATATGCATCCAAACAGTTTGTTTGTCGCGCACTTTATCGGTGAATCGAACTTTTTAGAAGGCTACATAACGAAGGCTAAAGGTAACCTCGCTGAGGTTGAACTAAGAGAAGGATTAAGGATTAAAGCTTTCAACGAACATGATATCAAGGAAGAAGAACGCGTCGTTTTAGCAATAAGACCTGAAACATGCGAAATGAAAAAGGGTCATGTTAAAGGAGAAAATGGCTTGAAGGGGAAAATTGATAAAACTACTTTCGAAGGTACAATCGTTCGCTATGAAATTAGACTTGAAAACGGCGACCGCTTCGTTATTAACAGGCCGTCTATAACTGAAGAGTGGGCTCAGATAGGTGAAGAAGTAACGATAGCTTACCCGCTAGACAAGGTACATCTGTTTCCTTATCCTGATAATGGTTTGAGTGACGAAATATCGGTATAGATATCAATCATCCAATACAACTTGATTAGTTATCGAATCTTGGAGAAAAGCATGATTTTATCAAGATTCTGTTGCTTAAATTTAAATGCTAGTATGGTTCTTTTTAGTCAACTATCTCGGGGTAGAAAGGGAGAAAACTGTGGCAGAGATGATGCTAGGCTGTTTGCCAAAACTTAAGTGGTTATCAGTAGAGCCCTCTGAGACTTCTGTGAATGTTGTTAGATTGCCTAGTATCAATGTAGGAAAACTTAAATACGGTTATACAGACGCTTTTGGGTATAACAAGTGCAAACTTGACTTTACTCTTTGGGGAGCGTTTATGGCAAGATGCATGAAAGGGGAGATTGAGGTATGATTGTTGAGGCCTTCGTCGCTTTTGTTTTGATCTTTATTTCCACATTGGCACTTTATACAATAGGCAAACGGTCAGCCCCAAAGACTACTATCAGTGAGAACGAGCAGGCGGCCTATGCTTGTGGAGAAAAAGTTACTTTCCAAGGGTTAAAAATCAACGTTTCTTTGTACAAGTATCTGATTTACTTTATAATTTTTGACTCATCAGTGTTGGTGCTGGCATTTGCCTCTATAGCTATTGCTGCAACAAATCCCCTTCTTTTAATCATATACCTCGGCATCATTCTAGCCGCAGGTTTAGTTTTACTCGATGGAGGAAAAGACTAAGATGACTGACACAAAGACATGGGCACGAGTTAAATCACCCTGGGTTTTGCACTTCAACTCGGGCGCCTGCAACGGCTGCGACATTGAAGTCGTTGCTCTACTTACTCCAAAATATGACGTAGAACGATTTGGAATAAAACTTGAACCATCCCCCCGTCACGCTGACGTTTTACTAGTAACAGGTTGTGTCACCGCGCAATGTGCGGAACGTTTAAAACGAGTCTATGATCAAATGCCCCAACCGAAATTTGTCGTTGCGATAGGTGCATGTGCATGCAGCGGTGGTGTTTTCGAAGGCAATTATAGTGTGGTCGGTGGAGCAGACAAGGTGATTCCAGTCTCAGCTTATGTTCCTGGATGCCCACCGCGGCCAGAAGCAATGATAGATGGAGTAGTCAAACTTCTAAATGCAATTAATCCACCCAAACAAAAGAAACAAAAGGTAGATGCAAAACCTGAAGCTGGTCAACCACCAGCCCCCAGCAGTTGAGGAGATAGAAATGTCAAGCAACACTATAGATTTGATCGATTTAGTCGAAACAAAATTCGGAAAAGAAACCCAAATTCAGAAAGGTGCTCTTGGTTCAGCTGCAATAACTGCAAACAAGGGTTTGCACTATGATGTAATAAAGTCCCTAATCGACGCCGACGAAAAAACTGGCATAACTGCAATTACGGGTTTAGACTTGGGCAAAAAGTTTGGCGTCTATTATCATCTTCACACATCCAAACCGTTCTTAACTGTAAAAGCTGAAGTACCCAAAGATAATCCAAGGTTAAGAACTATCGTTGACATTCATCCCGGTGCCGCTTTTCATGAATTTGAAGTAACAGATCTTATTGGAGTTGTTTTTGAAGGAAACGAACTTAAGGGCCACTTTGTACTTCCAGAAACTTGGCCTGACGGAGTATATCCTCTGAGAAAAGATCTAAAACTCAACGAGGTCAAAATGGTCCCAACACCAGCACGTGAAGAAAATGTCCCTGCAGAAGGTCGCCAAGTTAAGATCATCATAGGACCGCAGCATCCTGCACTATTGGAACCTGAAAAATTTTCAGTTACTGTAGATGGCGAGATTGTAACTAGAGTTGATCCTCGAATTGGCTATGTCCATCGTAGTATTGAGAAATCCACTGAAACGCGGACATACCTGCAGGACGTGTATTTGGTTGAACGGGTTTGCGGAATCTGTAACGCAGTTCATGCTTATGGTTTTGTAGGCGCTGTTGAAAAAATATTGAAAACGTCTGTTCCTGAAAGAGCCAAGTACCTCAGAGTAATTGACATGGAGTTCAACAGACTTCACAGTCACTTACTAACTCTGGGACACGCTGCTTTAGAAATTGGATACGAAACTGTTTTTCAGTATTTCTGGAGAGACCGTGAACCAATACTTGATTTGGTTGAATTAATGAGTGGCAACCGAATTTATAGCTCATTGATTACTTTCGGCGGGGTAAGGCGTGATATAAATCAGGACCACATTCCTAAGATTAAATCTGCCCTAAAGGACCTTCGTGAGAAACTGCCATTTTATCGGAAAGTCTACCTTGATGAACCCACACTACGGATGAGAATGAAGGATATTGGTGTCCTATCCCGAGAGGATGCATTGAAATTGTCAGTTGTTGGTCCAGTTGCGCGTGGCTCCGGTGTAGATATTGATGTGCGCAAAGATCTGCCGTATGAAGCTTACAGTGAAATTCCTTTCAAAAAAATTGTTTACACTGATGGTGATGTTTGGGCAAGGATGAATGTTCGCCTAGATGAAGTTGAAGAGAGTATCAACATAGTAGAATATGCATTAGATCATTTGCCATCAGGACCATTCCGAATTGACGTGCCACGATCTGTACCTGTCGGAGAAGCAGTGACAAGTAATGAAGCTCCAAGGGGCGAGCTATTCTACTATGTTAGGAGCAACGGTACAGACATGCCAGATCGCGTTAAAATTAGAACTCCAACATTTGCTAACATCCCATCATTCCTCAAGACAGCAATCGGTGAAAGTATAGCTGATGTTCCATCGAACTTTGTTAGCTTAGATCCTTGCTTCTCATGTACTGACAGGTGATAAAACATGGATTTCATATTTGACCCAATGCTTATCTTCAGAATACTCGTGTTCCCAGGTTTCACATTTATTCTCTTCTTGACTCTGTTCTGCGACTGGGTAGAACGCAAACTAGAAGCCCGAATACAAAATCGCGTTGGGCCAATGGTAGCAGGGCCCGCTGGAATTCTTCAGCCTCTAGCTGACGTTATTAAACTGTTAACCAAAGAAGATATAGAGCCCAGGGATACCAAAAAATTCGTTTTTAGGTTTGCTCCACTTGTAGCTTTTACTATAATGGTTTTTGCAATATGTTTCTTGCCAATTGACGGCGTAAGTATCATTGGTGGATTCGATGGTGACTTGGTAATTATTTTAGTATTTGCAACGATTGCAAACTTTTTGTTATTCCTCTCAGGTTGGGCATCTGCAAATCCATATGGGACTATCGGCTCAGCCAGAGTTTTAACCCAATTCCTAGGGTATGACATTCCACTCTTCATAGTAGCTTTAGTACCCGCTTACATCGCAGGTAGCCTAAGCGTAGCTACAATAGCCGGAAGTCAATACCTCCCATTCATTCTATTGGCCCCCTGGGCTTTTGTGCTGTTTATTATAACTTTACAAGCAGAACTCGAAAAAGATCCTTTTGACGTACCCCACTCAGAAAGTGAACTGGTCGGCGGACTTGAAACAGAATATACAGGCGGAAAGTTGGCTTTTTTACACTTGACACGTGATGTCCAAGTCGTGTTCGGCTCGGCATTGGTCGTTATATTATTCTTAGGTGGCTCCAGTGGTCCTGTCTTTTTCGGTTTAGATTGGTTATTTAACACTTTGTGGTTCGTTCTTAAACTATTGGTAGTCGTCATTATTGGCGAGTACATCACTACTGTATTTGCACGTTTGCGCATCGATCAAGTTCTAACGATCAACTGGAAGATACTCTTGCCAGCTGCACTGCTATCCCTAATTTTAACTGTGGCATTGGTAACTTGGGTCTATCCTCTATTGGGAGTGGTATAAACAAATGTCAAAGAAGAAATCGCGCATTTCACCAATATTCAAACGAGCCTTATCTCATATATTCACTAAACCAGCTACAACTAAGTATCCATTTACAAAGCCATCCTTGCCCCCCGACAGTCGAGGCAAACTCATTTATGAAATTAAAGCTTGCAATGCAATAGATTTCGGAAGCGGAGAAGATTTCCGAATCGATGTTAAATCGGTTACTGGTACAAGTTGTAGGGTTTGCGAAAGAGACTGCCCTGCTAATGCTATAGAAATTGTTGAAGTAGATGGTAAAAAACGTCCGCAAATCGACTTAAACAAATGCATATTTTGTTATCAATGTGTTGAAACCTGTCCTAGGGCAGCTATCAAGCAATCTGATCTATACGAGTTAGCTACTACTGATAAAGGCGCGTTAGTAATGAAGCCGGAATATGCCATCAAGAAAGGTGCATCACAATGATTTTTGAAATTCTCGCTATAGGCTTAATTGTTTCCGCGATTCTCGCATTATTCCTTGATGAAATCGTCTACTCAGTAGCTGCTTTGTCAGGTATATTCTTCTTCACAGCAATTATTTTTGTCCTAAATGGTGCTGCTTTCGCAGCGATTTTCCAGTTTGTAGTTGGTATAGGAACATTAGCGATTCTCTTTCTATCTGGAGAAATGTTAGGTGAAAAATCAATAAAGAAATCCTCTCCTGCCCGTACAGGTGGCTTAATTGGGGTCGGCGTGCTTCTATCTTTACCTGCAATTTTTCTATCAGTTTCTGGTCCAACCGCGTCAGATATTAACGTTGACTTTGGTGATGCGTTGTGGAATTTACGTGGCATCGACGTTTTGATTCAAGCTATTGTTATCTTGACAATAGCAATGGGAATTGCTATAGTTCTTTATGAGAGGAGGAAGAAGTAATGGACTTCGTTATATTATCACTTGTAATGTTGGCAATTGGCATCTATGGTTTACTGACCAATCGCCAACTCCTAAAGGTTTTCATATCAATCGAGCTGATCGCTACAGCTGCAACATTGAACTTTGTCATGCTTACTTCGTCTCTCGGTTTAGGTCAAGCGTTAATGATATTGGCATTCTCAGTTGACACAGCTGTTAGCGCAGTAATCTTAGCAATACTTGTCATAGTTTCTAAGAAGTACGGAACTGGAGACCTCTCCAAGATTATTCAGAAAATGCAGGAAAAAGAAGAAAGCGAGGTTGAAGTACAATGATACTCGAACAGTTCTCAGCATGGTTCGTCTGGGTTATCCCCCTCATCGCAAGCTTATTTGTTCCAGTAGTCGCAAAATACAGTGAAAAAGCACGGAACTATTTCGTAATAATTATTTCAGCAATAACAATGATCTTAGCTCTCTCGCTTGTGCCGAGTGTATGGTTCGGTCACGGTGAAGCCACCACATACACAGTTCCTTGGATTTCTGGCTTTGTTGAAGCAGGCGTCTATATCGATCCCCTCAGCGTCCTATTCACTTGTCTAGTAGGATTCTTTGCATTAGTAATCGCTGTCTACTCCCAAGGCTACATGAAAGGCGAAGAAGGCCTAACACGTTACTATTACCTGCTGTTGCTCTTTATCGGCTCAATGATTGGCTTAGTAATCTCAGACAACATGATACAGCTGTTTATTTTCTGGGAAATGGTGGGTTTATGCTCATACGCATTAATTTCATTCTGGTACAAAAAGCCAGAATCAACACACTCAGGTGTCAAAGTTTTCATTATGACCCGTATCGGAGACATCGCTTTGCTTGCCGCAATCGGTATGCTGTTTTTTATGTTTGGCACCTTTAGCTTCCGAGGAGTAATCCAAGGTTTAGAAGGCGCAGCATTAGCTGGAACTTTAGACACAGGGTATCTATCAATCATAGCATTCTTAGTTTTAGGTGGTGCAATCGCAAAATCTGCGCAATTCCCACTATTCACTTGGCTATACAGCGCAATGGAAGCACCCACATCCGTTAGCGCCCTCCTACATGCTGCCACAATGGTCAAGGCAGGTATCTACCTGCTTTCAAGATTCATCCTCATATTCGCAGCAGCTCCTGCACTAATCACGGCACTTCAACCTTACTGGTTCCCAACAATCGCTTGGGTAGGCGCAATAACTGCATTCATCGGAGCAACTTTAGCTCTTATGACTACAGACATCAAAGGCGTTCTAGCATACTCAACAGTTAGCCAAATCGGCTTTATGATGGCAGGTTTAGGTACTGCATTATCAGGACACATAACTGAAGTTGTACTATCTACAGGTTGGTTCGCAAGCCTGTTTCACATGATCAGCCATGCCTTCTTCGAAGGTCTTGGGTTCCTCCTTGCTGGAGGTATCATACATGCATTAGGTACAAGAGACATGCGACAAATGGGTGGATTAAGGAAAGCTATGCCGCTTTCGTTCGCACTCATGATCTTTATGATTATTACTACAAGCGGTTTACCGCCGTTTGCTTCATTTTTTAGCAAAGGCTTAATCTTAACAAGTGTTATGGAAGTTGGCACTACAGCAGGGTTAATTCAAACAATTCTTCTCTTCGCAACAACCGCCTTAACTTTCGCTTACTGTATACGTATGTTTAGCTTGGTCTTTATGGGCAAAAAATCTGCACATATGGAAACATTACATGTGCATGAAGCACCAAAAGTAATGCTGATCCCAGCAGGAATCCTAGCCGCCTTATGCGTTGTTTGGGGTATCGCTCAGCCGTATATCGCTGAATTTATGCATATAGAATTGGAATCAACGATACTTGGTGCATTCACAAGCAGTGAAACAATGATCTTCCTTGGACTACTTGTACCAGTTTTCGTATTAGGCTATATAACTTACTACAGAGGGTTCAACGGGCTCCGCAACATCGCTGCAGGAAAAAACCCACTAACAACTCTGCTTGGTCACGCCTACTTCATCGACGACTTATACTATGCGTTCGCGAGAGGAATAAACGGTTTCTCAGCTGCTTTAACCCGTTTCGAGAATGCACTGTTCGCTCGTATTCCTGACAAGGTAGGTACCGATATAAGCCATGCAGCAGATCCCGGACAAGCTATGACACTCAAAAAAGGTCCCTCAGACTCATTTAGAAACTATGTGGCTGCAGCTGTTGTCGGCTTCATAATTATCATCGTGTTAATCGTTTTAACTGTAGGTATCGGAGGAATGTAGAAATGTCGCTACCAATCTTACTATCCGTCTTCGCTATTCCAAGCATCAGTATCCCGTTTGTGTACTTAGCCGGCAAAAAATCTCCTAAGGCAGCAGCCATATTTGTTGCCCTGATTGCGTTGCTCAACATTGCCCTAATAATGTATACGGTCCCAACAATTCTATCTAAAGGTAGCTACAAAGAAACTTACTCTTGGATACCCACCATAATTAAAACAGACTTTACGCTCTATTTAGACGGCATCAGTGCTTCTGTCGCACTCATCAGTTTAATCCTCATATTTGTTGCATCAATATTCTCTGTTAACTATATGGCAGGCAAGAAGCACTTAGCCTCATACTACGCGTTGCTGTGCATGCTAAGCGTCGGTTTAATCGGCGTCTTCTTAACCTCGAATATGATCCTGTTCTACTTCTGCTGGGAACTAATGCTGGTGCCCGCATACTTCATAATCGGAGAATGGGGCTATCGTAACAGCTACAAGTCTGCTTTGAAATTTTTCGTTTTCACACATGCAGGTGCAGTGTTTGTGCTCTTAGGTATAGGAGCAATTTACTGGGTAACAGGATCGACTGATATGTTCGTTGCTCAAGGCGGACTTGTTACAGCGGCGGCGACAATGCCTGATATTGCCAAATGGATCCTAATTGCTCTAACCGCTGGTTTTGCTGTTAAAATGGCAGTGTTCCCGGTACACTGGTGGCTACCAGACGCCCACTCAGAAGCCCCCGCCCCAATGTCTGCGCTACTTAGCGGAGTCATCATCAGCGCAGGAGCTTACGCAATATTGAGGTTATCTTTTGGCATGGTTTTCCCTTCAGTCGGCATAACTTTTGGAACTGACTTCCTGCATGTATTATCGATCTTTGGAATCATAACCGCGTTCTTTGGTTCTCTCCTCTCACTAGTTGCGAATGATATTAAACGTGTCATCGCTTACTCAAGCATCGCCCATATGGGTTATGTAATGTTTGGGCTCTCATTGTTCCCTATAGGCCTAGCAACTGGAAACGTCGTGCTCCTTGCCTCTGGCCCCGCAATCGCAATTGTTGGAACCGTGCTTCACCTTGTCACTCATGCGGCAAGCAAAGGCCTCTTCTTCCTAACTGCAGGAGGCGTCATGCACCAAACAGAAAAACGTGACATCCGCGAGATGGGCGGTTTAGCAGGAAAAATGCCCTTCTCAGCAGTCTCAGGTGCAATAGCTGCACTAAGCATCGCAGGCACACCGCCATTAGCTTGCTTCATTAGTGAATTCCTAATATTTGTAGGTGCTTTCCAAATCATACAAACAGACCCATTCTACACCATACCTACAGCTCTAATGCTAATCGCAACCGTGTTCTCACTGGCATACTCACTAAGATTTATTTCCAAAGTTTTCCTAGGACAATCCAAAGACGACACTTCAACACCTGAAGTTTCTCATGGTGCTAACACAAACGAAAACCAAACTGAAGTAAAAGAGACGCTAAAAGAGGCAGAGCATGGACACAAAATAGTTGATGTACCAGGATACATGAAAGCAGCCCTGGCAATCTTGGTGGTGCTAGTAGCACTAATCGGAATCTACCCGACATTCTTTATGCAACTAATTCAAACGGTGACATTTGGATAGGTGAACAAGCATGGTAACAATCTTAGACATAATATTACCGATCTTCACTCTCATAGTCGCAGCTTTAATAACAATCCCTATCTTTAGGGCAATCCGAAAAAGCAAATACAAAACAGGCTTAGCGCTCGCTTGGATCATAGTCGTTTTTGCTGTCTCAGGTTTTACTGTTCTAAACCTTGCGTTAAGTTACTACAGTACAGCAAATCCCTCTCCACTAACTCTCACATTAGATGGTACTTTGGATCCTGTAATTGCTACTTCCTTTTTTATTGACGCCATATCGATCTTTATGGCTGTAATCATTGTTG